>AUXO016634469.1_pt1 | contig 11517 bp, 23 predicted proteins | sample 768731 | NCBI WGS metagenome assembly AUXO01 (sample SAMN02715735, study PRJNA202380) | gut metagenome | biome: sheep rumen | host: Ovis aries | place: New Zealand: Palmerston North | reverse complement strand
AGCACACACTAAACCAACAACTGCTGCGAATCCAATACAAAATCCTGGAAAGGTAGTGTCATCATCATAGTAACTACTAATACGACCGCTTTTCCCATAGCGGCGTTCATGAATAATGTCATCTACTTTAAATGCCAAAGAAATACATCCAAAAAATGCTACAAATAGCAGATAAAACCAAATACTCATATTACTTTATATTAATTTGTTCAACAATAATATTAGCTTTCTTTAATAAATCAATTCCGGTAGTATCTCTGTATTCCTCTTCATATACAACTCTTTTGATTCCTGCTTGTATAATAAGCTTTGCACATTCTACACAAGGAGACATAGTTACATAAAGAGTTGCACCGTCAGAAGAATTACCAGACTTTGCAAGTTTTGTGATTGCATTAGCTTCAGCATGAAGAACATAAGGTTTAGTTTTTAATTCAGCATAAATACAATCAATACAATTTGCAGTGTCTTTACATAAACAAGGAACCTTCTTGCAACCTATAACTTCTTCACATTCATTCTCAAATCCAGATGGAGTTCCATTAAATCCATCAGAAATTATCATGTTATCTTTTACAATAATTGCTCCGACTTTAGCACGAATAGCTCTAGAGTTTTGACTCCAAACCCTGGCAATTTGTAAATAAGACTTATCAAATGTTCTCATATATCATACATTAAGTATTGTAAATATATGAAATATTTTTATATCTAAAAATTATTAATCTTTTGAAGGTAGTAGTGCTAGCTTTTGCCAACCTTCATAAATTAACCTAAAAAGATTACATCCAACAAGATTTCCAAATACAACAAGAAGATATTTTGGTATAAGTATTCCTAGTTCAGGAAGATTATTACATGCAAAGATATAAAATGAATCAGCTATGCAGTGAGGAAATCCACAAAGAATAAACATAGGAACAGCGAACAATAATGGAAGCCAATGATCTTTCTTTGCAAACTCTACAGCAGTTGTCATTAAAAATCCACAGCCAATTGCTAGGACAAATAGATGACCTCCAGGAAGGCTAACTTTTGCATTAATAATCTGTTCGGCAGTTTCATTTAAATTCATTGGAGAAACCTTGGACATTAGTCCAATAAGGAATGTTCCTATAAGGTTTCCTATAAGTATCCATGATAAGTCTGGCCAAGTTTCTTTTGTTACATAGCCAGCAGTTCCTGTGAATAATTTACATTTATAACTAACTACTCCAATAAGTCCAAATGCAAACAATACTGCACCAAATATTCCACCTACTGCAAGATAACCAAATCCTGCAATTCCTATAAAAATACCAGCCAATATTGATAATGCAAATCCTAATCTAAAACGGTCAAAGAAATTCATTATTGATAAATATTTAAATTTAATATTTTATCTTGATATGTACATTAAGACTTTTAAATATCCAACAGATAACAGCATAATTTCTTTTAAAAAAGATTATGATGATGCTAATTCTGGACTAAACTCATATCAACTTAAAGTATTACAAGAAATTCTAGTAAACAGATACATTGATGTTGTTAAATCTAAATTTAATATCTCTTCGAATGATATTGATGTTAATGTTACATCTACAATTGAAAATAATAAAAGTTATTTAATTTATTCTTTAGTATTTAAAACTCTTACACATTCACAGATTGCAACAATAGAACCAAGTGATTTTTGTACATCTACACCTTCTACTCCTGACAATCCAGATACACCAGATAATCCCGACAATCCAGATGCTCCAGATAATCCTGACCAACATGATGAAACAGATATTCAAATAACAGGAACAGTATATTATGTAAGTGGTTCTAATTTAATAGGATTAGGAAATGCAAATATAAACCTACATTCAAATGATGGAAATACTTATTCTGTATCATCTAATGAAAATGGAGTTTATACATTTTATGTTCCTTCTACTTTTACTGCAGGATATATCACTATAACTGCTGACGGATATGAACAAGCATCACTTAGTTTAGATGGAAGTAATTATACCTGCTCTGCTGCAAATCCCGCAGTTTCAGATATAGTAATGACTCCTGCTTGTCATCTTCCTGCTGGAAATAATAACACAAATCTTATAATAGGAGGATATGTGATAGATGATGCATCTTATGACCCGATTCCAGATGTACAAATTGTATTAACATCTTCAGGATCTTCAGAAACTTTTACTGCTGTTACAAATATTGCAGGTTTCTTTGGATTTACAGAATCTGATGTAAGGTCTACAGGAAATTATATAGATGATTTTACTAATTATGAAGGAACTATTACTGTATCAATGATTGGGTTTGAAGATAAGACTTTGTCATATTCAATATCAAATGGAGAGTTTTGGTGGACACCAGAAAGTGATGGACCAATTCATATTGAAGAAGCTATTGCATAATAAAAGATGAGGATTATTCATCCTCATCTTCTTCATTATAGTATAACTCTCCATCTTCTACGTAGTAGTTATCATCTATCCATTCTTGGCAAATTTCATTTATACTATGCATGTGACTTGCAAGATACCTGACACAATCTTCTTTATTTTCAAATGTTACACCGAAATGATATTTTTGCCTATTCATATCGAAATCTTCCATAATTCGTTCTGCAAAATTATCAACAGTTTCTACAAAATCTAGCTTAGGCCATTTGTTATATTCTATTGTAACTGCTACAGAATTTGGATAAGTGTGTATCAATTTCTTTACTAAATCTTCTTCTGATTTCATGCTGTGAGTTCTTCTGTTATTTTTTGTTCTGCTCCTTTATTTAAAAAAGCATTAAATTCTTCTATATCAATAGGTTCAGTTATAATATTCACAGTAAGACCAACATCATTTGAAGAAAAATATGCATGACTTACTCCTTTAGTTTTAATTTCTATTTTAATATCTACATATTTTATATCATTACTCTCTTCATATATAGCTCTTCCTTTATAAAAATTAAATGATATATTATAATCAAACATATTTTTATCATACCAAGTATGTTGTAAATCTCTAACAACATATTTAAGTGTGTATGGGTCTACATGTGATGAAATGAATTCACCCCAATCAGGAATTTTAATTAGAGTTTCAGCCATTTCTTTTTCCATAGTTTTTAACTTGTCAAGTAAAACTAGAATATGCTTATGCTGTGTTGCTACTATTTTTACAAAATTATTTCTCATTACCAATATTCTGTTTTAACAATTAACTCTTTAGGAATACTTTCATAAGATGAAACATAACATTGTCCATCTACTCTAAAGCATTCTACATCTTTTGTTACTCCTGATATATCAGTCTTAACTGTTGCAACTATCTGTTGGTTAGGATTGAATCTTCCCATGAACATTGCATCGAGCTTACAAAAAGAAGGATTACTTACAAAATGTCCATAGTATAATTCTTTTAACGTTCTTTCATAAAAATATAATCTCTCTTCTTCTGTCATTTCTTTATACCATTCATCTATGAATTTTCTAAGAATTCTTGAATTGTATGTTTTGAATGCAGAACTAAGTATAGAGAATAACTCTTCTATATTAAACTCTACTTTAAATGTTCTCATTTTTTCTATCTTCTAAAAACTTCATTTCTTCTCTATATATAGATTTTAATCTAGAATGAACCAAATTTATTTTTTCTTCTGTTGATTGAATTCCTTTAGCATAATCATCAAAAGAAGTTCCAAATAAAACAGGAAACAAAGGAGTCTTAATATATTTTAAATCCTTCTTTGATAATTCAGCCCTCCAATCATCATCTGAATATAAAAGTCTTTCATCAAATAGTGGACTTATCACTCCTTGCTGCATTGAATCTCTTATGACACTTTCTTGAAATGCATTAAATACTTGTGTGTTTGTAACTATATAAGATGAAGAAGATGCAAATTTTGTATGTACTGTTATTGTGTTAGCTGCCTTTATAGATGTAGACATAAAATGACACAATTCTTCTGCAATATGAGAAGAAAGAAACTTATAGTACTTTTCTTTATTTACACCGCAGCTCATTAAAATATCCCAGTAATAAGTCCAACGTCAAGAGCTTCTTCTGTATTAAGAACCCAATCCTTTTTCTGTTTGTCAATATCTTTGAGCTGCTTGAGAGTTATTTTAGACCTTTCAGTATAAATATTTTTCATTATATCTCCTAGTCTCTTGGTTTCTTCAAGGTCATCTTCAATGTCTTGAACCTTTCCTGCAACCCAACTTGATACAGAATGTATCATAAATGTAGTATTCTTTCCTGCAAGTCTTTCATCACAAGCAAGAATTACCATAGATGCAGCACTAGCAACAAGCCCAGATACTCTAACAATTATCTTGTGCTTTGTATTCAAATTATAATTCCTAATAATATCATACAAAGCAAGACCAGAATATATACTTCCGCCAGGAGAAGTCATATCTAAGACAATTGGCGGGAATTCAATATTCTTATCATATGCCTCTGCTAATATAGGACTAATATCATTTAAATTTTTTATATTATCGTTATAGGTATCATTATCGGCAGTAATAAGAAGATCTAAATCTTTCTTAAATTGCTGCAAAGAATCTCCATTTATTTCTCCCGTAAGATACACTGTCCTAAGATTAGGAAAGTTTTTTACTTTAATTTCTTTTTCCATATTAATCTAACTTATTTCCATATCTATCACCGAGTCCATCCTCAGCATAATACTTTCTCATTTCTTCCTTTTGATACTCTCTATCTACACAATGATAAGAAATCCAGGTGCTGTATTTCCTACATTTAGGGCAAGTATACAATCTTCCTCCTTGAGAATCGGTATCAGCGTGCTCTAAACGTGTATGACATCTTGGACAATATCCATTATTAAATTCTTTCTTTTCACTTTTAATAGTAAAAGGAATTGAAATAATAAAAAACAATACAAATCCAATTGCAATGCACAATCCTACGGTTCCTACTATAGCTTTCATTCTGCTGTATTATAATTTTGAAGATCTAAAAATTCTCTAAGTCTTTTTGCAGCTTCTTGAGGAGAATGACCGTCCCATTCATTTGCAACTTCTTTAGAAGGAACCAATGCAAACATATCCCAATCTTGAATAGGATAATGATTTGAAATTTGGCCGGTTGGAAGATTGGCCATTACAATAAACCACCCTCCGCCAAAGCATTCCTCACCGTCATGATGCTTTATAGATTTATGAACATCAAAAGGATTTCCTTCTCTCCTAGCAAGTTCATTAAAGAAGCCGGCATTATAAAGCATTCGATATTCATACAACTCATTAAATGTATGATATCCATCAGAAAGATCTTCTATATCATTTACATATTGCTCGATAGTTTGTGCAGCTGTGCCATCATCTGACTTCTTCAATAAAAAATATTTATGATTTCTTATAATATCTCGAAGAAGTTCACTCTCTTGTCGTGCTTTTTCTTTCTGTTTAGTTTTTTCTTGGACTAATCTTTCTGCTTCTGCTTTGCTAGCTTTCCATCTAGCTCTTATTCTATCAAACATATTATTGACTTAATTTATTTTTAACTAATGTACTTGCAATACGGCCATCTATACTTCCAGCATATCTCTTATTAAGTTCAGCCATCATCCTACCCATATCTTTCATAGAAGAAACATTTAATTCAATTGCAAGATGGTCTATAATAGTTTTCAACTCATTTTCAGTAAGCATCTTAGGAACATAAGACTCAAGAGCAAGTCTTTCATCTTGCTCTTTATTTGCAAGTTCTTCTCTATTAGCAGACCTATAAATTTCTTCTGCTTCTTCTCTTTGTTTAATTTGTTTCTGAATAATTTTTACAATGTCTGCATCTGTAAGTTCATGCAAACTTCCTTTAGTCTTCTCATTTAAAATTGCAGTCTTAACTGAACGAAGTGCTGAAACTTTAATTTCATCACGAGCTTTCATTGCCTCAAAGAGGTCTTCTTGTATTTTCTTTTCTAACATAATTTTCTATTTTAAAATAATTACATCAAATCCCAATCCTTTAATGCATCTGCCATTGCTAAAGCAAGGTCATGTTCATAACGTATAGGAGTATCTTTTACATATGTCAATGCTGTCGTAACAACCTCTACTTCAAGCCCTGATTCACTTGCCAAAGCAAGATATGCTTGTATCTTATTACTCAATAAATTAAATTCCTGGTCTAATTCTTTATCATTCATAGTCTTCTAATTCTTGTTCTACTTTCTTTTTCCAGTCAGTTCTTGCTTTATGCTTGTTTTGCACACCTGCAAATTCTCCATATTCATCTGGGTCTGTTCCATTTTTCCAAGGACAATCTTTCCAATCTCCTGTTCCACTAGAATTATATCCATAAGGCTTATGCTTTCTGTGTCTATCAGGTCTAGTTACTCTATTGTTTTTTGTACCAATTGGTCCACGCTCCTTTCCATTTGCACGAATAGTTTTACCCATATTTTATTTGGTTTCTTTTAAATAGTCTTCAATAACAGTTCTATCTAACTTATTAAGAATTTTAATCTGTACTTCTTTTTTAAGCCCACTTAAATCAAGAACATTAATAAAATCTTCTTCAGTAAATCCAGTTGACCAACTTCTACCACGGTCTTTAAGAGCATCGATAAACTCGTTAAAACACCATTGGTCTCTCAGATATGTGAAACAGCTTTCTGTTCCAATCTCATCAAGAATATCGTCGTCATCATGGTCTCTACAAAATTCATATACATCTTCAAAATTATATGATTCTTTTTGCTGGTCTTCTAACCTAACTTCTGGATCCCACATATGATTTTCAATAAAATCTTTTTTATCCCAGGATAAAAGTTTATCATATAATTCTTCAACATCTTCTAAAGAAACAATTCCGAGACGTCTATTTCTTTCAGCAATTTCATTATTAGATTTCATTATCTTCTATTATTTGTTTTACTTCATTTAACGTTAATTCTCTTTGTAAAAAATATGTCCCGTGAGATATCATATAGTCTTGCATCTCTTCTATAGAACTAAATACATCTTCTTCATTAAAATAATCTACTTCAGGAAAACAACCTTCAGGGAGATGAATAGAATTATATGCAGGAGAAAGTATTTTTATTTTATAACGTATTATAGATTTTTCTGCTATACGACTCCAATCTCCTCCAAAATCAGCGCTATACTCTCCATTGATACTTACTTTTGTTATAATTCCCAATAAAGGAAAATCTTGATGAAGAGTAAGTCTTAAAAAAGCAGTGCTATCTTCAAAACCATTCAATTGATTATATGAAATATACACTTTATCTCCTATATTATATTTAGAACGAATAGTCATATTTAAATATATGAAAATTATTCTAATTCCAAACTATTCCACGGGATTTAAGAATATCTAATGCTCTTAGCAGTCCTGCATCCATAGCATCTTCCTGAGTAAGAAAATAATTATCTCTATCTTCAATCATATCAAATATTTTCCAATCTTTGCCTTTGTTTTCATCAAGATCAAAAATACAGTAAACATATCTGATAGGCGCAGTTTTATTATTACCTATTATAGTTTTTATAGGTTCAGCAACAACTAATATTTTATACTTGTCTCTTAACTCTCTCATTAAATATCCTTGAGTAGGAGCATTGTACGTTTCATAATCTTTAATCCTAAGACTCTTCTTTGGACTTCCAAATGATACTAACCGATGTTCTTGTCCATCATCTATATAATGATGCAAAGTTTCCTCTGAATATTGCAACCAATGCTTAAGAGCATATGCAACATTAAAGGAAACTAAGTAAAACTTATTGTAATCTATCATAAAGTACTACCAATGTATTTAAATATTATATTGGTTGTTCTTACTCTATATTATTTTGAATCCTCTTCTTTGTTGAGAACGATTTCAGGACGCCAATCTTCCCAAAGATACTTTCCCTCTGTTGTAACAAAGTTTACTGTATTATCTTTCCACCTTACTTTTGCAATTCCATTTACAAAAGGTTCAATGCCATAAAACCAATTGTTACAAACAATATTTCCTTCGGTGTTAATGAAATTATACATCTCACCATCTGTGACAAGAGCAGTTCCTTCTTCACAGAAATCAGAGACAGCAGGATACCATTTCTCAGAAATATAATTACCTTCTTTGTTCAAGAAATTAAACTCAGACAGAATCTGTCCTTGTTCAGTCATTGTAATTTTTTCAACTCTACAAAATCCGTTACAATAATCATTATAAAAATATTGTACCGATGGAGTAAATGCCATTTGCTCTAGCTGTTCAGCATTTCTAGGATAAACCATCAAATGAAGAATGTATGCTGTAACAAATGTAATTCCCCAAGCAATCAACCCAGTCTTAAGAAAATCTGCTAGTACAAAATTATCTCCAAGAGGAGTGACTACTATACTATAAAATATACTTACAACTAAAGTATAAATTGCAATAACAACTAAAGGATTTCTATTATTCATTCTCTTTAAAATTATCTCTTATCATATCTATAACTGCCTGCCTCTTTTGTTCATCTGATAACTCGATGTTTACAGTAGCATCCTTTTTAAACTCCTTGACAGCAGTCATAATTACTTCTATTAATACAAATACTGGCCAAAAAATTAAAGCACTAAGTACAAACAGCAAGCAGATATACCACTTGTAATGTTTGTATGAATTTAAAAACATCAGCACTCCCCATAGAACTGACATTATTATGTAAAATACCGTCATGCTATTCTCCTTTATTTTGTATAAAATTTTCTATGTCATTGATAGGAATTGAGTTAGTCCTAAATTTGCAGTGTTGATATGCTTTATATCCATTTCCTTCTGCATATCTTATAATAAACTTTGCTTCAGAAGGCATACCTTCTTCCTTATCAAATTCTATCTCTATTCCTCTAAAATAATTTTTTAATCTGGGAACAACATCTTTAGGCCTTTGGTATGTAGATGTATGCTTTGAAATAAAACATTCCCAGCCTGGTATATTAACAAGAGTATAAAAGAAGTTCTTTTCATCCTCTTCTAATTTTTCCTGTAGCTTCTTAAGATGCTGACGTTGTGCAGCAATCATTTTGATACTCTTTACAGGAGTGTTTGGTGCTGCACTCAAACCAGATATTTGCCACTTATTAGAGTTATTCATTTTCTAAATCTTTTACAACAACTTTCCTTCCGGTAAATTTCCACCAAAAGCATTTTAGTTTATTAACAAAAGTGTCATTCTTAGAAGAACATTTAATATATCCATCTGTCGACACAGAACCAAAACTATCTGTCCACCATCTAACTTTTACTCCATAACAATGCGGACAGCGTATACAATCTTTGCTGCCAACATTGCAATTATACTTCTCACAAATAGGACCGCTAGAATATTTTACATACAAACTCTTCTTCCCTGTAGAAACATCTGTACCTTCTTCATAAGAAGTTTCATTATGGAAATCAATAATATCTCTATCTAAATTCTTTTTCATTTGGCTATATCTCCTATTAATTCTAAGAGCATTAGAGACTGCTAATATAAGATTTATTACTTCTTAGCTTTGTCCTCTCCAATAACCTTATTCTCATTCTTTAGCAAATTATCAAATACATCAGAATCAGAATCAGGAAATCCTCCTTCAGAAAATGTTGGAAATTCAGTTTCAAAACTCTTGTCCTTCTCAGGAGAATGTGTCTTCTTTGCTTTAGGAACACTAACTTCTACAGGAGTAGAAGATGCTTCTTTTTTCTTAGGAGATTTTAAAGGATTGTTGTTTTCTTTAATCTTAGTCTCAATAATCTTAAGCAAAGTATTATGAAAATACTCTATTCTAGACTTGAAATAAGATTCATGAATCTTCTTTGGAAAGAAGTAAGCAATAACAGAATACATACTAATACACTGTTGATAGCTTCCATTACGCGCAACTGCTATCCAGTTTTCAACATCTCTGTCAATTTTAAGAGGATCTGTTTCTCTAGAAAGACTAAACAAATCTTCTTTCATTCGTTTTTGATACCTATCCCAAGTGCTAGGATCGTTATAATCAAACTCAGGAATCTGATAACTAAATCTATTGATTTCTATAAACATATTTAATAATTTTTAATAAGTAACTCATCAATAGGACCTCTGCCCTTTCCATCAGAATTAATTCGTCTAGCTGCTTTTACTCTTTTTATTGTATACTTAGTATATAAATTGTCAAAGAAATTACAGTCTACAGGGTCTGAATTACTTTCAAGAATTTTAAATCCCTTATCAGTAAGAGTATCACAAAACTCTTTAAGTTTTTCCTGTTGCCTGTCATCAAATCCTTCAGAAGTATACTGTACTACTCCATTGTTTTTAGAAATTTCTTTATAAGGAGGATCTAAATATACAAAGCAATTCTTTAATCCTGATTGATTAACTTTAAATTCAATATACTCTAATGTATCTTCATAACTTTTATTAATGAAGTGAACATCTTTATTCAAGAATAATTTATGTAAATTTTCCAAATTAGAAAAATCAGGATGAAAATACTTCGCATTATTAAACGCTGCATTCAATTCACCCTTTTTATTTACGCGATATAGGCCATTGAAGCAGGTTTTATTAATAAACATGAATAATGAAGACTTTCTAACAAGATAGTCAGTTGAATAAGAACACTCTCTATTACCATCCATTTTATTATTAAGCTGAGGATGTGATACTAAATAATTATACTCCTTTCTCTTTTCATAATAGAATTCTTTTTTCTTATCAATAGAATTATATTGCTCTTCAAGCCGTTTGAGTCTTTCTACTAAAAGAAAATATGAATTATTATATTTGATACAATTATACGTATCTATTAGATTAGTATTCAAATCATTAACAATAAACAATTTAATATTGTCATTGTTTTCCAATTGATTTAATAGTACTGCACCTCCACCCAAAAACAATTCAATATACACTTCAGTGTCTTCAGGAATCATAGGTGCAATCTTATCAATAAGCTGAGTCTTCCCTCCGAGCCATTTAATAAAAGGTTTCAACATATTAAATAGAATATTCTTTTATAGCAAATGTGGCAACATCAATAATAGATTCCATTGGATCTCCTGGTTCTAAAACTTCACTAAAAATCACTTTCATTTTTGGTGTTTTCGTTAAGTAATAATCATCTCCTACATACCATTCTATATGGTCTAGTTTTCCTATAATATAATCTTCTGGTTCATCCGAGGCTGTAATTGCAACCCACTTATTCATCCAATATGTATTTAATACATTTATTGTTTTTAACATATACTCAAATTTCTTTTATATAACATTGATGAAGAATATCTTTAATGTAAGAATTTTTCTTCTCAAAGTCTTCTTCTGTCTGTGCAACAATCAATATATAATTCTTTAAATTTGCAAGAGGATATTTATATGATTCAGCCTTCTTTCTAATCGCAGGAACTCTTCCTTTAAGTCGCTCTTGCTCTTTTACCATTGCTATAAATCTAGCAAATGGAGAATACTTCAATCCAAACTTTTCTACTTTATTGAAAGTCTCATCATATATTATTTTATATATAACATCTTCAACACAAGA
>AUXO016457858.1_pt1 | contig 11518 bp, 16 predicted proteins | sample 768731 | NCBI WGS metagenome assembly AUXO01 (sample SAMN02715735, study PRJNA202380) | gut metagenome | biome: sheep rumen | host: Ovis aries | place: New Zealand: Palmerston North | reverse complement strand
ACAGCATATCGTATGTGTCAGAATCAACGAGCGGGGCACACACAGCCACCACGTCCTGCCTCTTCATTATCATCTGTCGGCCCAGCCCGCCATTGTAGCCGTAGGCCATATCCACCGACACGATATTATTGCGTAAGAACTGGCCATCGTTCTCAACCTTCCGCTTCTCAGCACCACGCATAAAGAGCCAATAGTTATAAAAGCCGTGGCGGTCTATCCAACGAAGGTATATGCCGTTCTCTATCTCACATCCCAGCTTGATGGTGATATACGTGCCAGCATCAAAGGGCAGCTGCTGGAATGTCAGGTCGAAGGTATTATCGAAAGTGGCTTGTTTCATACCACCCTCGCCGGATGATATGTAGTAGGTCTCTACGCTCCCATCAGCCGACAGCAGCACGTTCCACACTCCCAGCCTGGGAATCTCCACCGTGTTTGTCGTGCCCCCCTTCTTGACCGTCAATTCATCACTCGTAGAGCAGAACACGCCAAAGGTGAAAGGATAGCCACGCCATATATGCAGCACCCTCGGCCCATTATACACCTCTTGCACGGCAGCCTTCATCGCTCCCCATATATAGAACACATTGAAGTCGAAGGTCACTTCTTCGCTCCCCTTCAGGGCTACCAGCTTGAAGATGACCAGCTGGCCCATCTTCGTCCTCTCGACCTGCGCACCATAATTGAGGTTGCTGAACGTGTCATCATCAAAGAAACTTTGGATATACTCGCGCACCTCAATGTAACAGCCACCGTCGAAGGCATCCCGTGTGTCCGATATGGTCACACCGCCCTCGCCAGTCATTTCTACGCGCATCCCAGTCACTCCACTGCCAGTAACAACCAGCAGACAGGGATTGAACGCGAATCCCAATTCATCGGGATATTTGAGCGTAACACCGCTCGCAGTTGTCTGTCTCATCAGCTTTAAGAATTTAGTTTTATACTCTCAATCTTGGTGCGCATCAGTTCCAGTAATTTATTGCCGATTTCCCGTGTAACCGCCGGAATCTCGTTGGAATATATATCAGCCCTACCACCCTGTCGAAAGAGCCGTGTGCCGTCTCTACGTATCTTGCGGGCTATCAGGTAGGACATAGACAGCTCGCCACGCTCCTGCGGTGTGTACTTATGTGGCCTGCTGGTCTTATATGGGATAGGCGGCGCCACGATACCCTTGTCTTTCATCCACTGCCGGATGATACCTTGGAAGTCTCTCGGCACCTTCCCCGGCTTGCGGCCAGTCTCTAACGTGCCAAAAGGGGAACGGCCATAAAGCGTGCCACTATCTTCGGACACCTCGACATACAGGCTGGCAATAGTCCTGCCGCTTGCCTTCTGGCCAGCTGCCAAATGGTGAGCGATGATTCTTTTCTTCAGCTCTTCCAGTTCTGAGGCCAGTATCTGCCTCGGTGTCAGTCCGCTCTTCATACACACATACCAACAAGTTCGCGCAGGGTCAGCTCTACGAACACACCCGTAACGTTCGTGCTCATACTCTCATAGATAGTGGTGTACCTCACTTCGTCCTCGATGGGCTCGAAATAGCCGCTCTTATTCAGCTCCTGGATGAACTTCCCGGCCGTCTCTTTCATCGCGGTGTACACCCTCTCATTATCGTCCCCGTCAGCATCACGGGCCACCTTGTCAATGAAGGCCACGGCGCAATTCTCACGGTCGCGCACCCTTCCGTTGCGGAACTCCAGCCGGCCACCCACTGGCAGGATAGATATGATGGCCGGCAGGTCTATCTTATCCACAGCCTCGTCTGCTCCCTTCCAGTCCTCGAACACGTAGCTGAACTCAGGAAACTTGCCAACGGCCACCTCTCGAATCTTATCCTCGATGCTTACTTTTGTTTTCGCTCTCATATACCTTTGTCAGTTTTCTATTGAACATCGTTATTTTATTATCCATCTCGAGACACTTATAGAGACGCATCCACGACACTTTCATCACCTCATCATGGTCTGCAATCCCCATCCGCTTGGCATACCAATCGACCATCCCGAACACTCCGAAATTCAGTCTCTCAATGCCTGCCTGTCTCTCTTGCTTGGTGGGCACCAGCTTGGCCTTGTCGAACAATCCATTTATCCATTTTATCTGGCCAAGCACCCACCCCACGAATCGCACTACCTCAGTAGCACGAGCACCATCCACCTGCTTCGGGGTCAGTCCCAGCAGCACCCCGCACACCTGGTAGAACATCTGCGCACCATCTTTCAGCTTCGACAATTCAGCCATCTGCCCAACGGTCATCTCGTTCAGGTTCTCAGGGGTGCGCCTGCCTGCAACCTTCATCGGGCGTGTCAGCTCTTCGAGCTTCAAGCCTCTCATGTCCTCACTATGCAAGGCCACGATAAACCATTCCCGGAACTTCGTTTTTTTCTTCATCATACATCAATCCAATTTATTGTAATGAGCCTTGGCGGTGCCCTTTCTCCTTATATTCAGTTTCGATAGAGCCACATAGCGGATGGCATCGATACCGTGGTTGTAGCGGTCAATAGGGTTGTTCGTGTCCTGCCCATCCCTATCCTTGGCCCACTTATATGCCTTTGCATTCCCGATGATACCCTTCGACCCTCTCACGAAATGAATCTTATATCGTTTCAGGATGTCCAGCCCCACCACGATACTGTCAGCACCTTTCGGCGCTCCCACTATCCACAGCCCTTCAGCCTTTATCTCCGCAATGCTCTTCGGCTCTGCGCTATCAGCATACACACACTTGCTGCGGGTTATTCCCTTGGCCTTCATATCTGCGGCCAGCATCTGGTTGGTGTACCCCGTAGCATAGAGCAGTTCATTGACCCACAACTCACCGTGTGCCAGCGCCACCTCTTCAAGTGCGGATGGGTCATTAGTGAATCCGAAGTCCAGTCCGTAGGCGGTCATCTTCCTATCTTCCATCGGTGGCATCTTATCGACTATATCCCAATTCGTCAGCACGAGGCCAGTAATCTTTCCCGTCAGCCCTCGTGCATACACCTTGAACAATTCTTCGTCCTCGATACCCTCGATGCGCTGGTGCTCCCCTTCACTCAGGAACGGGTTGCCCCTGTGATCCGAAATAATCAGCTTGACACCATCCCGGCCAATTACTTCATCATGCACCCAAAATCTCTCGCTGGGGTTGTAGTCGAGATAGATTCTTTTCCTCGTGCGGATGGCAAGCTGCCAATATACATCAAAGGGGATGCCGTTGCACTCATTCACGAACAGATAGTCACGCTTGCCATTCTTGGCGTCCTGGGCATCCTTGTAGCTCTTGAACTCGATGATACTACCATTCAGGCCAGTAATGAAGTGGCCACTCTCATTCATCGTGAAAAAGGCCTGCATCCATTCCGAGCCGTTGCGGATAGTCTTGGCATCGCGCAATGCTCCCACCCTCAGATTCGGAAAATCTTGTCCAGCCACCGTGATGACACACCCACTTTCAGACATCGCATAGTAATAGAGCAGCTGCATAATCGTGTATGTCTTACCCGAGGATGTGCCCCCCTGGTTCACCCTTACACGTTCTGGGCCCGACAGATTCGCCCGGAACAACGGCCCTATAACTTTATACGGCATCATATTTCTATCTCGTTCTCGCTCGTTTTTGGCTCGACACCACTCTCCACGAATCCTATCTCTATATTCGTATCGAGCGTGCCAGTCAGCTTTGTTTCGTCCACAGGCTTTTCGCCCATAATATCCCGAATGGCATTGAACGCCTGCACATCACCACGCATGGCCTTCTGGAACAATCCCACCACGGAGGCCATCGCATTCGTCCTGTCATTCTCAGTAATGCCCAGCGTGGCCATCGTTTTCCTGAGATTCTCAGGCGCAGGCAAACCAGCATACATTTCGACCAGCGAGGCAAGCATTTTCTTTTCTCGCCTCGCCGCCACACTGGCCAGCCCCCCCTTTCGGCCTATCTCCCGTGCTTCGTCCGTGGTTAATCTACCCTTGTTCTCTTCGAATGTCATACAAATGCAATGTCCTTCTCCATCACCTCGTTCTCGAGGAAATAGTTTGCCCCTGACAGGCGGCATGGCCTCTCACACAGGCTCATGTCAACATGGTACGCGCTTTTCCTCTCCAGTATGTTTCTATCGAGGATGTGCCCTACAATCTCATTTGGCCTGTGACAGCAGTATGGCACGTTGCCATTCCAATCGACTGTTATCACACTCCAGTTGCCAATGCACCACGGCGACTGATAATCCTTCAGCTGGAACTTGAACGAGAACACGATGCGCGGGTCGGCTATCTCTCCCAGCCACGATTTAACCATTTCCTCGCTCACTTCACTTTTCCCACCCTCGAAAGGCCGTAGGTAGATGTAATCGACATCCAGCCCCTTCATCGCCTCGTAGAACTCCACGACATCATCCTGACACCGTGCCACACACTGAACGCCGATATTCGTCCTGCTCTTTGTTTCCCGTCTGAAGGCGCATATCTCCCGTATGTTCGCGACAACCTTCTCGAAGGTGTCAACACCCCGTATCGCCCTGTAACGGCTGCTGGTGCCCGCATCTACGCTTACCTTCAGGAACACAGGCGAACACTTGACCAGCTTGACCAAATTCGTGTTGATGCCATAGGGCACGCCATTCCGCTCCAGCCATCCAGTTATCTTCTCAAAGTCAGGATTCAGCGTAGGCTCACCGCCACCCGTCAGGATGATGCCCTGAACACCCATATCGAGCAGCCTGTCAGCATACAACGCAAAACTCTCAAAGCGCATGTAATCGCCAGTCGTATGAGCATAACGGCAATAGTCACACCGGGAGTTGCAGAAGTTCGTCAGGAATACGTCTGCCGTGATGGGGCGCTTATCTCCCTGGCACCTCGTGGCATATCCCTGCAGCTTGTTTCCTCGTATCATAGCTTCCTATATTTTTCGTGTAATATCTTCGGGGCCGTGTTATTCCATCTTACGTTGTGATGGATTCGCCTGTGCTTCGACACCAGTACCGCGATCCGCACACCACTCGGATGCACCACCACGGACATAAAAGACTTGACGTAGGTTCCGGCATCCTTATAGACGTCCGTCATTCCCCCAGCAGTCTGCTGGCTGCCCTTCTGATTCAGGCTCAGTTGTGTTGTGCTAAAGAACAGGCCACCACGGCAGCCCAATCGTGTATATGTGTTCACATCATCATTGAATCTGCCCTTGAACTCAAAGGGGCGCTGCACATCACAGATGAAACTATTCATCGCCTTACGCTTCAGGGTAATCGTCTGCAGGGCCGGGCTATCCACGCCACCAATATAATCGCCACCCTGGCACATGGCCAGCGACAGGCAGGGAATCGACCTGTAATATTCGAGCATAATCATCCACACATTATCGAGGCTCTTAATGCTCGGTGTGTTCTTCATCACCTCTGCCTTGTCATTGAATCGGAACACGAACTGAGTATAGTCATCATCCAGCTCGATGAAATACCTGAATCCAAGCTCCTTTGCTATCTCAAAGCAGGCATTACGGGCATAGAGGATGGCCCGCTTGTCACCTGCGAGAATATTGTCTGAACGTTGGTTCCATTCCTCTTTGTCGAACACATAGCAGTTCTGCCGGCCATAGATAGACTGATACGTGGGCACTTCTTCGTCCTCATTATCCAGCACGAACACCACGCGACCAGTATATCCCTGCCGCCGGACAGCCTTATACGTGCTCTGGTTCTCAGCTCTCCCGTGCGTCAGGATGAACACCACAAACTGCTCGTGGAACTCCTTAACCGTCATTCTCTCCATACTCGTTCTTATATTCGCTCAGCAGCTCGTTAGACATCCTTACAAATCCCTGCTCGATAGCCTGCCCGAAGTCAATGATGACCAGTGCGCTCTTCTCAAACAGGGCCTGCACCTCTTTCGGCGCGCTGGCATAGTAGTCTGCAATCAGCTCGTAATTGAACTCAGTGTGCCGATGGGCGGCATACTTCAGGAACTTCTTAACATCAAGTGGAATCTTCGCCTGGTCTATCTCCTTAATCAGGGTGTCGGTCTTGGAGCTGTCACACAGCTGCGACAAGTCCACAGCCTTGCCCGATGGCTCATAGATAGGCGCATCAATCTTTCGCGAATAGGTCTCATCGACTTCCTGGCTCCACGGTGCCAGCCCCCACTCTTCGACAGAAAAGCCCAGCTTTTCCGATTGTGACTTCAACACATCCCTGTTCCAATCGAGGTTGGCTTCAGTAGTAGCATTATCGGCCAACGCCATTTCGCGGCCTTCCTTCGTGTCTAAATCGACATCGGTACGTTTCACCGCCACCAGCTTTGTGCCATCGGTCTCGACGATAATAACATCTTCCATGCCGAGCTCCAGTGCATTCTCCTGTGTCTTGTTGCCTGCCATTATCCTGCCGTTCTTATCGAGCAGGATAGAACGGCCAGCACCAAACCGGGCTAACGATGTCTTGAGCAACTTCTGTCCCTTCTCTGTGCCTTTGTTGAAGTTCTGGTCATCTTGAATCAGGTCAGCAACTTTGGCACGCGTAATCTTCTCTTGCATACCAGTAATAAATAGTTCGTTTATAAACTTAAAGAATATTCTGGTGCAAAATTACTGAAAATATTTATAAACACCAAAGATTTTCGGTAAATACATACAAAAATAGTGCCGGACGTATCATCACGACACACCCGGCACGAAAGCAACAAAGTAGCCAAGAAAGCCACATCATCAAAACAGAGTGGGATGGATATTGTGCTTTATCATCTTCGCCGCCTCTGTATAGTAGTTCTTTTTTATCTCAAAGCCGTAAGCCTTCCGGCCGAGGTTGGCAGCGGCCAACAATGTGCTGCCACTACCAGCACAGGGGTCGATGACCACATCATCCCGGTCGGTGAACAGCTCTATCAGCCTCTCGAGCAAGGGCACTGGCTTCTGCGTAGGGTGTATCTTCGGCGCACCATTATTCATCGGCCAGTCGAAACAATTCATCACCATCTGCCCCTCGTTGTTGAACTTCGGCAGCTTATCCTTGTAGAGCACCAGCCCATATTCACAGTTGCCGACAATCTTCATGTTCGCCTTCAGCACCTGGGCCGAAAACTTCTTGCGGAACACCAAAGGGATGTAGTGGTTGAATCCATACCGTTTCCCCAGCTCGATATAATAGTGCATCTGCTCGAAGGCACAGAACAGCACCATGCAGGGTGCCTTGCTCTTCCTGCGGCCTGTGACACCTATCGTCTCGACCTCTTCGTCCGTGACACCATTCTTCGGTTCCTTGACCAGCATCTGCGAACAAAAGTGCATGAACTCAGCGGGCCGGAAATCCTTATCAGTATCGAAAAACTCCTTGCCTGCCAGCTCGCTCTCGCCGTTCTTATTATCTCCATCCTTGTACCATACGGGGTTGCTGGCATAGGCGTTCTTTCCGAGGTTGTAGGGTGGGTCTGCAATTATCAGCTGGGCCTTCGGTATCTGGTACACTTTGAAATTCTGGAAATGCGAACAGAACAATCCTATCCGCCCCCCCAGCATCCTTGTCTCAGGGTCAACGCTGCGAACCATCGCCAATTTATCTTTCTCGTTCATAGTAGTGCTTTGATTTTAGCGAGCTGCACTTCCAGTCTCTTTGCTTTCCTGTCTGCCAGCTCGGCGAGTCTCTGCCATTTCTCTACCTGCAGCCGTAGCCATTTGTTTTCTGACTGCATCTTGTCAGCGTATGCCCTGTCTCTCGTGGCATACCTTCCCCGGCTGTCTCGTGGCTGATTCTCGGTGAATAAACTCTGTTCTTTCATTCTCAGTCCTCACTATCAAGAAAGCTGCTGAACTTCTCCAACAGCTTTCGGCATTGTTCCTTAGTAGGCTTTATGTCCCACGGGTCGATCTGCCCACGCAACCAGTCATCGGCGATGCCCTTCTCCAACTCCTTTATGCGCTGGGCCTGCCTTCGGTTCACATCCATTGCTATCTCCAACAGCTCTTCGGCATCCTTCCGGCTGTGATATTCGGCCCTCTCGCACTCCATGCGCCTGACCTCACATCGTAGGCTGCTGTTCTCAGCAGTCAGGGCTTGGATTCTCTTCCGCAGCATGTCCAGCTCTTCCTGCTTTACATCATGGGCAACGATGACCCTATCCCTATAGACGATTTTGTCACGATACACCACACCACCACCAACCAGTGTACCGTGGTTATTCATTATCGTGCCGTGATTCTCCAGCTGGATATTGGAGCCGTACAGATTCATGATGGTGCCGTGGCACTTCACCACACCGCCATGCACATCCATCCGCATCACCGTGCCATGTATCACTCTTTCCATACCCTTACAGCTTATCGTGTTCGAGGATAGACAGCCCGTAAATCTTCGCTGCCCGGTATTCAAGGTTGCACCCCCTGGAACTCTGCCATGCGTGGTCGAGGTAGATAGCATCGGCAGTGAGCAGGTGCGCGATGCACCTACCCATTGCCACACATTCATTCACCTTCACATCGACCGGGCACACATCAAACGATGTCAGCAGCTCAGCGTCCGGGAAATCTTCTTTGATAATCATCTTCAGGAACTCCACGCGGCAAGCTGCCATGCGCTTCTTTTCCTCGAAAGTCTCTTCTCTCCTGGCATTGACAGGAGTAGCGATATAGATTCTTTTCATTGCTCTTCGTCTTTTAGTTCGTCAATATATTGCCACCAGTATTCATTGCCCGTCTGTCTCTCCATTTCGAGCAGGCGGTCCAGCTCGTGCCAGTCTGTCCATCTATCGACATAGTATGTTGTGCCGTTCCTGAATCCCGGCCCTCTCGATGCTCTCAGCACGGGCCGGCCCTTCTCCGGCAGTCTGTCACGGTAGCGCATCCACACCCCAGCACGGATATGCTCGTAGAAGGAATCATCGCTGGCGTTGTATCGCAGCTCTATATAACCGCAATGATACAGGTTGTAAAGGAATCCAGCCCACTCAGAAGAATGCCGGATATATCCGTCTGAATCACTTACCAGCCATATCTCATTGTCACTTATCGGGTGGTAGGCGTTTCTTACTTCCAGTAGCTTGCCACCCCTCTGCACCAGCTCCTGAAGGATTCTTTCGAAGGGTGCAGCACTCTCTCTAATGAAATATCTATCCATAGTCGTATAGTTATTTTGTCCGAAAATCGCCGTTAAGCGCATTTCTTTAGTCGATACATATTCTCTTCCATCAAGCGCACAATCTCGCCGTGTTGGGCCGTAGGATGATTTTGCAGCCCCCTCGACTGGATAATCTTCCAAGTCTTTACATTGACCTCTATCGTTTCCAGTCGGTTGCCATCCTTATCCTTGGCACTCAGAATCAGGCTGTCGGGATGCCGCTTATGGTTATAGTATTCATTGGCATATACGCAGTGGTGCATCATCGTGCCCTCTTCGGCCATTTCCTTCACGCTTCCAATAACTGTGATGACGATATTCTCATTCCCGAAACAGATACCAAAGAACATGCCCCGGTACTTCTTGTACTGTTCCTCGTGCTTCTCAGCCTCGGCAATCCTTCGGGCCAGCTTCTCCGCGTTCTCGATCCGCTCTTTCTTGTGGAACAGCTTATCGTGTGCATCCTTCAGGTCAGCCGGGCACACATAGAAGGCATTGTGCGTGTCTTTGTGGAAATATCCCAGCAGGTCGATATAGTCAGCCCACATCGAGGCATCATCTATACGATAGCCATTGCGGTTGCATATTCTCAGGGCGTGCAGCCACCTTGTCCTGTCCTTCTGTGGCCCGCCCTGATTCATCCACCAAATGAGCATCCTGTGCTGCCCGGTCTTTACCAGCTCTTCGGCCATCGGGTCTGTGAGCATTTTCTTCATCACCTCGGCGAGATTCACACTGCCGGCACACTTCAACAGACTATTGTTCCAGCCGTTCCTCTTTAGCATTGGTGACACCCTCGACACAGGATAGAACAGGTTGCCAGTCACATCGAACACATCTTCCATCTGGTAATAGCCGGAGCAATGGGCGTTGTGCTTTCTCACGCCCCAAGTATCATCACCGATATGCCAGCGGAAATGATATGGACTGCGGGTATATCCCTTGGCAAGAATCGTCTCGCGCCCGTCATCATCTATCCAGTTCTGATATACCTCGTTGATAAGATATTTTGTCGGTGAGCCTTCAGCGTTCCATCGATGCACCTGGTATGTCCGTATCACCGTGTGCCCTTTATACGAGGTCACAAAGGATACATCGCGCACATCCTCGTAGCCGCCATATCGTCTGTTCGGGCTCTCTCTCCAAAAGCGGAGTTGCAGATTCGTGCCACACTCCGGGCAGGTGTGTGAACCCAAATCAAGGCTGATGGCCAGTAATGGCTTTGCAACGTGGTCATAGTGGCCGCAGCACATACAGCGCACTGTGCCCTCTTTCCAGTAGTAGCCATATTTCTCGAACACCTTTTCATGAATCCATTTCAGCTGGGCAGCAGTGAGGCCTGGCAGTTTCTCACGCATGGCAAGGCACATCCGTTCTCTTTTCGTTCTACCCTTCAGCGGCCGCACATCCTTGACGGGGCCGCACTCAGTATAACAGCTCGTACACATATCAGAATCCGAATAAATCACCCTGCATTGCCAGTTCCTTCTCTCTCTTCTCTTCGAGCTTTCTGCGCCGCTCTTCTGCGGCCTTCTGCTCCTTCGCCTTACGCTCAGCCTCGGCCTTGGCGGCAGCCTTTATCAGGTCGGCCTTGTATTCCTCTTTGGCCTTTTCCATCGCCTCGGCCTTTTCCTCGGCGGTCAAGTCCACATGGCCACTCACCACAATCTTGCTGGGATTCTGGTTGCCTGGGTCTTTCACGTCATCCTCATCGAAGAAATGGCGCACCATGCCATACACCTCGGCATCATCCCATCCGGCCTGCCCTGTGCTCTTGGCCACACTCAGGACATAGTTGCATGCCCCCTCGATAGTCTTCTGTGGCTTGCTCTCTACCAGCTTGGCAAACTCAGGGTCTGCCTGCTTCTCGTTCTCTACCCACGCAGTTACGCGCTCGACGAAATACTTCGTCACCTTGTCAGTCTTTGTTGCCATAATAATTCAGTATTTAGTTACGTTTTAGGAAATTCAAACCATTTGTTGCGTATGTCGATATAGCCACGTCTGGCTGTCTCACGCAGTAATTCAATCTCTTCGTCATCATCAAGCTCAACAGGGCATTCGTAGTTAATAGTAAACTTGAACGGCATCCTGAATCGCTTCTGGATATACCTTATCGTGGGAATATCCTTGTACCTGAAAGCCACCACAGCCCTAAACTTTGCCATCCTTCTGTCCCCTTTCCTTCAGTCGTTTATAGGTTGCCTTCAGCGCTTCCAGCCGTGCCAGCCTCTCAGGGCTGTTGTCATCCTTGTGCGCCTCGTAATAGTCCAGTATGCTATTGCGCTCCTTGATGAAGGTACGCAAAGCACTCAATATGCGGACGGCATCCACACATCCGTAACACTCCCCGTATCGGCCAGTCTTCAGCCAGTATAGGAACAGCATCACCTCGGACAGCTTCAGCCAGTAATATTCGT
>AUXO011849986.1_pt1 | contig 11518 bp, 3 predicted proteins | sample 768731 | NCBI WGS metagenome assembly AUXO01 (sample SAMN02715735, study PRJNA202380) | gut metagenome | biome: sheep rumen | host: Ovis aries | place: New Zealand: Palmerston North | reverse complement strand
CGCCTGAACAAGACATTCTCCACCGTTCCGCCGTCGACGTTCTCCACGACAATTGCGGACATGCCCGACGGCTCTTCCGCGCCAAGCCCAGGATACCTCAAGGGCCTGTCTTCGTTCACATACCACGGGCGGTTGCGTCCGAAGCGGCGGTCAATGAAGTCGCGGCGAGGTGCCTCCGTCCGGCAATCAACGAACTCGATGTTGCGCATTGCGCCGTGGCTCGCGGTGCCGAGCTTCAGAGCGTTGCAATGGGACCGCGCCGTGACGTTCGTGACAAGCACGTTCTCAACGACAAAGTCTGGATTGTTCGACTTAAGACAAACCGCATCGTCGCCAGCATCGATGTCGCAGTCGGCGATTACGGCATTTCTGGCCTCGAGGTCGATTCCGTCGTTGTTGGCGTTCGCGTGGTTGTCGATCCTGAGCCGCCGCACATCGACATTCTCGCAACACTTGAAGACAACGCCCCAACATGCGGAATCGCGCAGTGCGAAATCGGAAAGCCGGACATCGCGGCAGTCCGCGAAGAATATGCCGCGAGGCCTGAGACCCTCCTGGTTCCCGCCGTAGTCCTCCGGCTGCGGCCATGCCGTACCATTGCCAAATATTTCGCCTTCGCCGGTTATCGCGACATTCGTGACACCGATCGCCGATACGATTGCGCTCCACGTTCCCTCGGAATACGGAAGCGTCGTCACCCGATAGTTCTCAAGACCTACCTTGCCCTCTAAAACCGCGCCCTTCTCAAGATGAAGTTCGACGTTGCTTCTGAGGTCAATCTGCCCGACAAGATACCGCCCGGCGGGGACAGTCACCCTCCCGCCGCCCTTCGCGGCGGCCTCGTCTATCTCGCGTTGTATGTCGGTCGCCGCAAACTCCCGCACCATGGTTCCTGTCCGCTCCGTAGATAGCGCCTTGACATACACCGCTGCGTTCGTGCGCGTACCGAAATAATATGCGAGATAATGGCAGCCGCCAAATGTTGTCACATTCACGTTCCCCGCATCATGCGGACGCTCCTCCCTGCCATGTGCTACGATTTCCGGTTCAGGCCACGCCTGCGGATGCGAGAACACGTCTTCCGCCCTTGCCGTCCGACGCTTCACACGGCCTTTCCCCCGCTCATAGTAGTAGTTGTAGACATTCCCCGACTCGCCATTATAGATTAGTGCGGGAGTTGAAATGCGAATATCCCCGATATTCGTCTTCTCCTTGTTCCATGTCTCGCCGTCGTCAGTCGAAATCAGCTGAAACTGTCTGCCGCCCTTCAAACCCGAAACCTCTGTCCTTGCGATGCAGAGTAGCCGTTCGTCTCCGAGCGCGGCCACGGAAGGCTCCGTCGGCAGTTCTTCAAGCGGCAGACCGGATTCGACGGTCTTTTGGATCCACGTCAAGCCATCGTTACGGCTGAGAAGCGTGCCCCATGAACTTCGACCGTTCTTCGAATAGTCCGTGGCAAACCATAAGCACATAAGACCCTTCTTGACCTTAAACATATCCGTTATCTGCATGGGCATTGGATCAAGATATGGCGATGCGATCTTCTCGAAGCGAACTCCATCCGCCGTGCGGTAGAGATCATGACGTCGCCCCCTTCCTTTTATGCATCGCACCCAGAAAAGTGCAGCACCGTGCGAATCAAGCCCTTTGCCTGTCATCACCTCGCCTTCATCAGGGTCGGCAGAAACAACATTCTCATCACCCCATGTCATGCCGCCGTCTTTCGACACACGCGCAAATGCATCTCGTCGCCCCTCGCCGATGGAATGTCCCGAACCACGGCTATAGGTGCAAATCAACTTGCCGTCTCCGATTGCCTGGATCATCGGCCACGCGTTATAGCCCGGACATGACTGCACGATGCATGCACCTTCCGCCTCGCGACATGTTTCGCGAAGCCATTCTTGGAGATGTTCGTAAAATGCCTTTCTGCAACTGTGCGTCATGCCGATGCCGTTTATGATACCCTTATCCTCCACCCTTATCTCGTTGTAGGCGGAATAGACAGCGCACGGAGGACAAGTCGTGTCGGAGAATCCGACGACAACACGCACAGGGCAGCTTATGCGCGAAGCGAAGTTGGCACCATCGAAATATGGAGCGTGTTTTTCTGCGGACTTGCGGTCTTCGGGCCTCTGACTCTCAATGATCTTGGGCCAACCGGACATTCTTCCCGCAAGATAGCCCATGGTGTCCGTTATCGCGGGCACAAAAAGAGCACCCTTCGTGAAATGAGAGTTCAGCCCCATCATATAAAGTCCGAATCCACCGCCCTGCGACGTGCCGGAATATGTAAAATCTGAGAGATCAACCTCGGGCCGCGAGGCGAGCCAATCAACAGCTCTATTGATACCAAGGATTGCGCGGTAGAAATAGTATTCTTCCCGCGAAACGGCAATCCCTGCGGCGGCATAGTTTCGAACGCCAAAGCGATCGTTGAGCGCACTCTTCACCTTGTCCTGGCAGCGGAGATTCGCATCGACATCCGAAGGCGGATCGAATGGATGCACCGTCATGAGCATGCAGATCTCGTCGTCGGCACCGGGCATCTGAAAGGTCCATCGACCATGACCGGCCGCCGGAACGTTGAATCGGACGGGATACTTCTTCTTCGCAGACGCGTCCTTTGGCATGGAAAGGAAACCATACACCCTACCTCCGCCCGGGGCGGCGAAACTGACACGCCAGAAATTGAATGAGCCCCTTGATAGCTCCGGAACCTGCACAAGCTGCGGATCAAGTGGGACGGAAGAATCGAAGTCGCGCATGGCACCACGCCAGAATTCGTCAAAATCAGAAGGGGACGGACTCCCCTTGCGAATCTTCTCCGGTTCGAACGCAACACTGAAGCTGGACGGATTGTTGCGTCCGTCTTTGGTGTCCGGCAACTTGAGCCGCAAGAATCCAGGCTTCGACAAGGTGCCTGAAATCTGGAATGTGTTCGTCGCTGAAAGGTCGAACACAGCGTTCGTCACTACATGCGGCCCGAAGTTGTCGAGCCTCGCCGTAAAACAATCTAGGCCGCTGTCGAGGCCATTTGAGTCAACGACTGTTACCGTGAATGTCGCCGTTTCCCCACACTCGTACATGCAGTTGGGCCTATCTGCTTCGACCTTGTAGCTCTTCGCCGACAAAGCGTCAAGCGCCAGCACCAGCGACAATATGCATATGAACAACTTTCGTTTCATTGGCCACTTCCTTTACTGCTACTCCACCGCCAACTCGGCGTTTTCCACTACATCGGGTCGTCTGCTCTTACCAACGCGAAATCCTTTCAGCGACACGCCTTTCACAGGCAAACGAACATCCCCTTCGATTTCACACGCGCGCTCCGCCTCGCCGACCTGCACATCATCAAGCACCACGCCCGCTATCCGTGTAGGCAAAACAGCATTGGCGCAAGTCTGCGACTTGTTGCCGTACCCATAAACGATGTTGAGCGCGGAAGCTGTTACGTTTTTTGCCCTGACGCGCCTCATTGCGACATCCTCCACAAACCCGCCACGTGCAGGCGTCGTCTTTATGCGGAAAAGCCATGCACATGTTCCCTCCATCACGCAATCTTCCATCACGGCATTTCTGATTCCGCCGGAAAGCTCGGATCCGATTCCGAAAAAAGCATGTCCGCAGTCTGCCACACACCGCCTCACAACAACATTCTCCGTAGGAACTCCGCGTCTACGTCCGTCGGCATCACGTCCAGACTTCAGGCAGATTATGTCGTCTCCCACGGAAATGCGACAGTCCTCCACCAGAACATTGCGCGAAGATTCGATGTCCAGCCCATCGTTATTGTGCATGTACGCCTGGATGTCGAGCCTGCGGATTTCCACTTCCTCGCATTTGAACAAATGCACGCACCATGAAGGCGAATGGCGTATCATGAAATCCTCGAGCTTCACATTGCGACAGTCTTTCAGTCCTATGAACTGCGGCCGCGACATCGAATCCGGCAATTTGGTAAGGTCGCGTTCCGGCAAAGGAGCGCCCTGCTCGCCCCAAACTCCGAAAAGGGTCTCGCGGGCAGACTTCGCCATGTCACCGCCCCACTGCCAGCACTCCCAAAGACCCATGCGTGGCCGTAGCGTGCCATGCCCTGTGATAGAGATGTTCGTCGCTCCATTTGCATATACGAGGGGCTTGTAGTTGAGGCACTCGACACCGCCGCGACAAGTTTCCACAGCCGGCAAATATGCATCCAATTCATCGGTGAAGAGCAGTTCTGATCCTTCTTCAAGATGAAGTTCAACATTGCTCTTCAAACACAGAGGCCTCGTCTCGTGCAGTCCGGCAGGAACGACCACCCTCCCACCGCCATTTGCAGCGGCGCTGTCTATCTCGCGCTGAATGTCAATGCCAACCTTAGCAGCTTTGCAATCAGGCTCACGGGCAATAAGCTCATTTAGAATGCTTCCAATCTCTTGACTGGAACTGTTCTCACCAACAAGAAGACGGCAATGCGGACTATTCGCGTCAGGCACCCATTCGTCTCTTCCCCCGTCGCCTACCATGCGAAACGTGCCGTGCTCAACGCTGAAATAGCGATCAGCGGAATGGATGGCGGCGAACACGGTCACCTCGTCCCAAGAACTATGACCCTCCTCGGATTTATCCCAGCACTTTCCGCTTCGAACTAGTTCACGAGAAGGCAGCGACCAGCAGAAGATGTCCTTTACAGGATTGCGGTATGCGTATTCCGTCTCGGCGACAATGCGGCCGCTGTAAATATTGCGCCCAAGATCGAAGTCCGAAAACACAATTGGCGTCGGCCACTGCTCAAAAGCAATCTTCGATGATTCTGCATCCCACTTCGAGTTGTATTCGCGCCCTTTGGGATACTTGCATGCCATCGCATACCAATGCGTTACCTTCTTCGCCACGAGTTCCCGGCCATCAAGAGGCGAAAACCCATCGCCAACAGTCTCTAAAAGCCTACGCATATTTGTTGCAAAACCAACCGAAACGAACACCACGCTCTTATCTGGAGCGGCAGCAAGTGCCTTGCGATAAACCACATTCGCGTCTGGTGCATCATTGGAATTCGGATGCTTCACCGATTCTGGATAAGCAGCGGCAAGACGTGCGAATTTCCGGTGTCCCTTGCGTTCGGGAGAACCTCCGGGCACGCCAATCACCCCCATTCCCTTGGAACACCCGACAGGAATGTCAGGACGGCCGTAAAATGCATTGATTATTTCCACAGCGGCGACGGACGCATTATCACGCGTACATGTGGCCATTGCGATGATTTCGCATTTGCATTCGTCTTGCAGAGCATGCAGCACGGCCAACGCCCCCACATCGTCGTAATCTTCAACCATGTCGGTGTCGAAGACAATCTTGGGCGCGGAAGCTGCAAAGCCCGGCAACGTATACGTTGCCGCAACAAAAAGCAAGGCACAGGCTTCCACGCAAAACTCGAACGGGGATTTCATTTGCCATCACTCCTTTACAATCTCGTACATCATGCAACCGCCAAAAGGTTGACGTGTAGAGGCGATGAATTCGAGCTTTCCCTCCGAGAGGCGGCTGTCTATCAAATTCTCCCTTCCGCCAGCGGAATTCAAGGCATAGATGCGAAACGCACCATCACCGTCAACACGCAAACTCGACTTGACGCTCTGGACGCGAACAAGATGACGCGCCGGATTCCCCCGGTCTGTCATCTCGAGACGTGTCGCATCGACATATGCGACGCCTTCATGCTGAACATCGCCAAGAACAGAAAAAAGAATCCTTCCGGATCTTTCCAGGGGCTTGCCATCCAAGGAGATCGCAGACACCATCGCCGCATCGCCGCCAAGGTCCACATTGAGAACCCCCGCTGACACGGATCCAGACGGTGCAAACACAGCGGCGGTGCGTCCGGCGGAAACCGACAGCGAACCAAGGACACCATCGAACTCAACAGGAGGAGTGGATTTAGGCGCAAACGGAGGAGAATCCTCATTCACGACTTCCATGACCGGGAAGGCTCTGGCTCCATCAGGAACGGAATCGAAGCCACAGACGCCACCTCTCATGCTGTAGATTGAGCTGCCCATCCCCCACTTCGGATACGGATATTGTCCATACTGCATCCGCAATGCGGAGTCATCTAACACAAGAGCACATGTTTCGCTTGCCGACTCAAGATCGCCACGCAGGAAGAGCGCCATCGCTACGCGTAGCGAGGCGAGATTAAGCGGATCAATCGCGAGGTCATGACGCGATTTTGCGAAGCCGCCCTCCTCAAGGTGCAACAGCTTTTGCGCATATGCGAAATGGAATATGGCGCTCCAGTCCTGTATCGCGGCAAGGGTTCCAAGCTTGAGCGCTCCGCCGGAACGCAACGGATTGGGATGGGCGAAGTTGGATTCGCTTATGACAAACGGCTTGCCAAGCGTCCGAAACCACACATCCTCTGCGAACCTATCCCCGTTAGGCTTGAACACATTCTCGTTTGCGCTCTTGAATGGGAAAGACGAGGTGTTCACACCGCCGCGATAGCTGTGCGCGTCAGCAAAGTCGTAGCAGTCGCTACGGACGCGCAGCATGGCCGCATACGGCGCAGAGTTATTGTTGTTCGAGAGCGGCGCATGACAACGCAATTCGCCCCGGATGAAAGACTTTGCACGTGTTACGAACGCGCGGTCGAGGTCAGCCATGAAATCACAGCACGCGCGGGGCAGCGTCATATCTCGCTGGTCTTTCCACTCCACTCTCGGATAGAGAGATGGTTCAGCGCCAAGTTCAGGGTAGCAGCCGGGATCTCGCCTTCTTTTTTCCGCAATCCACTCCCTCCACTTGCGCTGGAACGGCTCCAAACGCGGCAGCTCGTTGAATGGGTATATGAACCGTCCTTCATTGATAAGCCCTATGCATACCCATGCGGGCTCCTCCGCGTATGTACGCCCGGTGTACGGGTTGCGGTGCGAAAGAAAAGCCTCGGCAAACGCGCACCAATTAGAATAAGCCGGTTCATAGAACGTCATTAGCGCCCGCCGGGCATATTTTTCTGCTTCGCCGTCGCGGTCTATGCCGATGTCACGCCACTTCACGGGACGAGAGACATACAGATCAGTCGCGATATATATGCCGCGCTTGACGAGGGCCGCAGTGAAATAGTCAAAGCGATCCCACACGTCATCCTGGCTTTCCGCCAATGCCTTGTCGTGATGATGAAATCTCACCGCATTAAAGCCAAGCCGCCGTAAACGTTCGGCGAACTCGTCAGCAAGCGCATGGTCGGGGAAATTTGCAGTCTGACAGAGATTTACTCCCAAGAACCGTTGCCTTATCCCTGGAAGATGTGCGAATTCGAAATGTCCGCTATTGACCGTCACGCGTCCATGCTTGCCGGCCGGCGCATCAAACCAAGGCATCCCCGAAAAGTCAAGAGCACTGCCCTCTTCAATGTTCTTGACGTATTTCAGAGGAATCCAGTCCGGTCCAGCGGAAATGCGAAGCGTCTTGGGAGTATCTGTCATCCCGGAGGCACCGCAATCCGTCTTAGCGACTGGATTTTCCGCAAGCGCTTCAGGGTCAAATGCCGCCGGCTGACACGTTGACGTGGATTGCGACATCAAGAACGACAAGGCCGCAATACAAACCGAGGGGATAGGCACGTCGCCACCTCCTTACCTGAAAATGATTATCATCCCCGACCGCAGCAACTTAGCTCTGAGCAAGCCGTCCTCGATCTTGAGAAGTCCCTTGCGTCGATCATTGTTCACGAAGATGATGGAATCAAGATCAACGCCGTCTGCGACAATTTCGTCTGCCGATATAAGCGTACACCAGCGCTCAGGAAGTCCGGTCGCATCAACGACGAAACCCGGTTTGAGAGTTACCTTGCCTTCTACGGACAGCGTATCTGTCATCTTGAGAACCGCCCCTTTATCCACTTCCAGCGAACCGGAAAACGCACACCCCGAACCGGCTGCAATCGTCGCATTGCTGACAACAACGGACACTCCGGGACCAATGCTGCCGCCAAGCGTCACAACGCCACCGCCGGCAACGCGGAACGTTCCACAACCTGTAATGTCAGACGACAAAGTGGCATCGCCGGCCGGGGCAACGGCAAACGTCGCGCCATGCTTCAGCGAAATGACGCCTGAACCTGTCGGCACCGAAGTTAAAGTCTGTTCCGCGCCATCAACCGTAAGTGCCGCGCCCGGCGCGACTGAAACAACGGCAGAGGGGTCGATCACATTTCCTGTGCGCGGCAACTGACTGCGATAGTCGGCTGCAATCTGTGCTGCCGTAAGTGCTGCATCATATATCTTCACTTCATCGATATTACCCTTGAAAAGTCGCGTACTCTGATTGAATGCGTCATTGCTGGAGGAAATACCAGTTCCAATCACAAGCGTTCCATCCGAAGCGATCGTGGACGTGCCGCTGAATGTGCCCTGCAGACGACCGTCAACGTAGAAGGAAATAGCACTTCCATCAGATGTAAACGCAACATGGTGCCAGGAAGGCTCAACCTCCCTGTTCACGAAGCAATCCTGCCCATATATGCGAGTGGTCTTTCTGGCATTCATGAGGCTGAATCTGAAGCTGTCGTCAGTTCCGTTTATGCTGATGCGATGCGACTCGCTGTCCGTTCCTATCTGGAAAAGCGTCACATCGTATTGCGCACTTGACGTCCTGCGCGTTTCAGACGCTCCGAGGCGAACCCACAGCGAAGCGGATACAGGCGAAGTCCCTGTCGGAATCTTTCCCGGGAGAGTTCCGCCAGAAGATCCGCCCCAGCGGATACATCCATGTTGCGGCGCGAAATACATCGAGCCTGAAATCGGGGAACCTGTAGCCACGACAGGTTCTTTGCCAGCATCGTTGCCGTATCCTACCGCTGTAAGGTCGTAGCCGTTGCCGCTCGAATCTCTGCCGACATTTGATGCATCGTCGAAACGATACCAAGCAACGGGATCCGGGAGCGTCGCAGCGGCGAAGGCGGTTTCCGGGATCGCCCCGCATGCGGCGAAGCACTTTGACACCTGTTCGGCGGAAAGCGTCGCGCCCCTGTAGATCGCCATCTCGTCCAGCCAGACGTCACAGACAGTCCTGGAACCGCTGCTGCCCGTGCCGGTGATACCAATGTCAACATAAATCCAGCTGTCCTTTATGTTGAATGTTGCGTTTGCACTCGCGGCAAGAGAACCATCGACGTATGCCTTGAGCGTGGTGCCGTCGAAAACGGCTGCGACGCAGTGCCATTTACCGTCCCTGAGATTTGCTTCGGAGCCGGAAAGCAAAACGCGATGCGTCTCATTAAGTTGATATGAATCGTAAATGCCAACAGCCCCTGATGTCTCAAGGCAAAGGCAGAACTGGGTATAAGTAGTCGTTCTGTCTCCCCAACCAACGAGCTGCACAATGCCGTCAACAGATGAATCGACCTTCGCCCAGCACACAACCGAGAATGACTCGTTGGCCCGCGGCATTGACTTTGTATTCTTGCCCATGAACACAGTCCCGTTTGGATGTATGCCACAGCCTTTCACGCCGGTAGCGGAAATGTTGACGTCGCTATCGATACGCGCTGAACTCCATGTGAAAGACGAAAGGTCATTGTCTGAGGCTGAAACATCCGCCTTGCCTGGATTCGCCGGATCGTCAAACGACCAATAAACCGTTGGCGTGACATCTTTCGTGAACGACCTGCCGTCCGAAAGAGTAAGCGTACCTGCCGCGACATTGATTGAACCGGCGAATGGATGATTTGTCGTATTGTCGCTTGCGAGCGTCAGCGTATAGCCGGAACCTTGTTTAACAAGCGCACCAGAGCCATGGAGGCTACCGGAAAACTCGCTCGATGCCGCATTGCCACCCGTCAGCGTGAGCGTCTTGCCTTCATCAATCAGAAGACGACCGCCTCGACAATTACCGTTCAGTGTCGATACTGTCTGGTTTGCCGCGACCTCTATCATTCCATTCCCGTCAAGATGCAGACTGCTTCCTGATGTCAATGATCCATCGAGAACAAGCACGCCATTTCGCGCACCTATGGCAATGTCATTCACTTGCGTAGCGTCAACATGCAGCTTGGCACCATGCACGTAGTTGGTCGCATTGCCTGACAATTGGGACGAAAGCCTAGCCTCGCCACCCCTTTCCTTGACCTTGAAACCGTCTTCAAACGACATCGTACCGCCAGAAACAATACCGTTGGAAAACAGCATGTCCTTCCATGAATAAACACCACTTGCAAACGTTGCAGTACTCCCGACATTAATAACAGACATGTCAACTGTTGCTGAAGCTTCACTGTCTCCAGGCTTATTGCCATCTGCCCAGTTTGCGCTGTCAGAAGCATCACCGCCGCTTTCATTGGAATACGTGTATGTGGCAGCCCCTGCCGTCATCTTCGCAAAGACAACAAGCAAGAGACCGCAGAACAGATGCACATGCCCCTGTTTTGCATGCGCGAGCGCGAGTTTGATGATGTTCATGTTCGTTTACCTTTCTTTGTTGTTTTACTTCATAAGATCAAGGGCCGCACGCTCCGTCACGAAACATGGCGAATCATAGGCGGGGATGCGCACGAATGTGATGCCATCGGCATGGACGACCTGATTCTCAGCTGGAATCTCATAGGCCCAGCCGGTGATGAGATCAACCCAGACCGGCTCATTGAAGGGATTGCCCGTCCACTCGAATATGACTTCACGGGTCGTCAGCGAATCGTCGGGGAGACCGCTTTGCGGATCTATCACGGCATCATACTCTATCTTCGTCCCTCCCTCACGCTTCGTGCATATCATCTTGCCTTTCTCCCAAAAGACGAATAGTGGTTCGCCCTTGCGGTTGCGATATTCAAATAGCGCAAGCGAAGGATCGGTTGTCGAAACCCTCTTTTCCGCAACACGCACAAGGTCGGCGTTGAACACAGATACCATGTTCTGGACCGCGTAATAAGCGCGCTTGATCTGAATCACGTCATTTTTTGAATTGAGCCGGAGATAGCCCTTGCGGTTACAATACGGCACTGGGAACGTCGGCGGCGCATAGTTTATGTCAACGATGCAGAAAAGCCCAGACTCAAGATCGTGACCGAGATCCCCAAGCGCACGTCGTAAATCATACTTGGCCTGGCTAAGTTCGCTCCATGGAATGTATTTTAGCGCGAAGGCGGAAAGAAACTCGCTGGCGGTGCCGTTTTCTCCCTGCCGAAGCTTTGCGTGCGGCGCATACTTCGCAATCACCGCCTTGCGCGCGGCGTCCGACTCATATGTAAGATCGGGATTGGCGACATATCCATGATAGATAAAGGTGTCGAAGAGCTTCACATCCTTACCCATCGGCTTTATGCAAGCTTCCAGTCTCTCCGCATCCCCACGCGCAAGCGAAAGTCCGTGTATACGGCAGTCTGGCATGTGCTTCTTGAGTATTCTCGCGCTACGAATGTTGAAGGCGGCGATCATCTCCGGCGTGTTCACATTGAGCCGATTGTCCGGCTCGTTCCACATCGCCCATTCCTTCACGCGCCCCTTGAAATGGCTCGCCAGGAAATCGACCCAGCGATCCC
>AUXO015740401.1_pt1 | contig 11520 bp, 7 predicted proteins | sample 768731 | NCBI WGS metagenome assembly AUXO01 (sample SAMN02715735, study PRJNA202380) | gut metagenome | biome: sheep rumen | host: Ovis aries | place: New Zealand: Palmerston North | reverse complement strand
CCAAGTGTAGAACCAAATATATCATTACCAGAAACAAACAATTCAACTCCTGAAGTTTCAGCAATGCCTGAAACTCCAGTAATGGCAGCGCCAAGTGTAGAGTCAGATATAACATTACCAGAAACAAACAATTCAACTCCTGAAGTTCCAGCAATGCCTGAAGCTCCAGTAATGGCAGCGCCAAGTGTAGAACCAAATATAACATTACCAGAAACAAACAATTCAACTCCTGAAGTTCCAGCAATGCCTGAAGCTCCAGTAATGGCAGCGCCAAGTTCAGATAGTAGTGTTATTTCAATTGATTCATTATTAAGTGACGTTCAAAATAATGCAACACCAACTAATGATATTCCAACATCTACGACACAAAATAATGTACAAATTTTAAAAATAAATGTAACAAATGCAAGTGGTGATGGAAAACAAAGATCTATGGTTGTTAGTGAAAAAAGTCATGCTAATTTAATGAACAAAAAAACTGAAGAAAAAGTTCTTACTTTAGCGGCTTAAAGTATTTACGACTTAGTAATATCAAAAAATAATAATCAGTCTTGATTATTGTTTTTTTATAAGAATAATAGTATAATTAAATAGTTAGAGGTGTTAGATATGAATGATAATAAAAAAATAGTAAAAAAGAAAAAGAAAAAAAGATTGAAAGTAGGTTATTTATTAGCCACATTAGTAATTTTAGCAGTCATTATAGTAGGGATTAAATTAATACTTCCTAGTGGTTCATCTAAATATGGTAATAGATTAGATGGTATTAAAAAAATTACTTTTGGTAAGACTGAAAAAAATAAAATAATAGATAAAATAAAGAATGATGAAAAAGTAACAAAAGCAGACATAGATGTAGAAGGAAGAATAATTAATGTCATTTTTAATGTAACAAAAGAAACTAGCAAAGATGATGCCAAAAAAATTGCAAATGAGTCATTAGGATCTATTTCAGATGAGGTTAAGAGTTTCTATGATATTCAATTTATGATATCTAAAAAAGATGAAGATGTTCAAAAAACAACCAAGGAAGATGGAACAGTTGAAGAAAAAACAGAGTTTCCAATTATGGGATATAAAAACATTAAATCAAAGGGAATAGTTTGGTAAAAAGGGTGTTACTATGAAAAAAAAGAAAAATGTTAATAAAAAAAGAGTAGCTTTGATAATTATTCCAATTGTATTATTAGTGATAATTATTATGTTTGCTACAATTATTAATAACAAGAATGATAAAAATGGTGTCTTTTCATTACTAGAAAAAAGATGGATTGAAAAAAACAAAACACGTATTGTTGATGTTTCAATAATCAATGATGTTCCTATTTTTGGAGAGGATGGGGATGGAGTTTTCTTTGATTTCTTAAATGATTTTACAAATGAAACTAATATTCAGTTTAATATGATTCCATATAAAAATAGTGGAGAAGCATCTTCAAATTATGCGTTTGAAATGACAAATAATACTGCGCTTAATGATAACGAATTATTATTTTATACTGACAATTATGTTTTAATTAGTAAGAATAATGATGAAGTAAAAAAAATCTATGACTTAAGAGGGGTTACAATTGGAACTTTAGAAACAGATTTGAATAGAGTAAAAAATGCTTTTGAAGAATCAGATCAAGTAATGTATAACTCATATAATAACATTGATGCAATTGTAACTGCACTTAAAAACAACGATATTTTATATGCAATCATACCAAAGACTATTTATATCAACGAAATCTTTTCTAATAATTATTATGTTGTTCATAATATACCTGAATTATCTAGTAATTATGTTTTCAAGATTGCAGGTGATGAAAAAACTCTAAATAATATATTTAAAAAGTTTTATATTAGATGGAGTAAAGAAAACTTAGATAAATCATACAATAAAAGATTATTATCGTTATACTTCGAAGAAAAAGAAGTAGATGATGAAACAATTGCAAATTTTGAAGGAAAAGAGTACACATATGGTTATGTAAAAAACTTACCTTATGAATCAAAAATAAATGATGAATTTATCGGGTATAACAGTGAGATACTTGATGGTTTTGCAAAAAGTATGAATATTACTTTTAAAATAAAAGAATATGGTTCTATAAAAGATCTTACAAAAAACTTAAATGAAGGAAAAGTTGATTTAGCCTTTAATTATTACGATTTTGATGGATTAACAAATGATTTTGATTATTCATTTTCACCATATATTGAGAAAGTTGTTGTACTTACACATATAAATGATGTAAGCACTTCGATTCAATCATTAAAAAATCTTAAAGACAAAGATGTTTTGATGGTAGATAATAAATTAGCAAATTATTTAACTAAAAATTATGGGGCAAAGGTAAAAACATATAAGAGAGCTAATTCTTTATTCAATGCTATGAACGAAAATAGTATTGTTGTGATGGATTATAATTTATATGATAATTATAGAAATTCAGAATTAAATAATTATAAAGTAATATATGATGATAGATTAAAAGATGTAAATTATAATTTTATAATTTTAAACTCTAATAAAAATAAGGCATTCAATGGTTTATTTAAATTCTATATTTCAAATTTACAACAAGATTTATATATGGCTAGAGCAAAGGTAAAATTACAAAAAGATAGTAAAAAGATAGATTTAACATTTGTGTACATATTGGTTGGTTTATTTATATTACTTATCATTAGCTTGCTTTACCTTAAAATTAAATATAATAAGAATAGAATTAACAAAAATGATAGACTAAAATATGTGGATAGCTTAACATCATTAAAGAATAGACATTATTTAAATAAAAATTATGAAAAATGGCAAGAAAATAAAATATATCCACAATCTATTATTATTGTAGATGTTAATAAAATAGGTCATATTAATGATGTTTATGGTCATGCTGAGGGAGATTTGGTACTTAAAAATGCAGCAAATATACTTATTAATAACCAATTAGAACAAAGTGATATTGTTAGGACGAATGGTGATGAATTCCTAATATATATGATTGGTTATGAAGAAAATAAAGTTATTGCATACATGAGAAAACTTAATAAAGAATTTAAAAATTTACCTTATAATTTTGGAGCAACTCTTGGTTATAGTATGATTTTAGATGATATAAAAACAATAGATGATGCTATTAATGAAGCTGTATTAGAAGTAAAAACAAATAAAGAAGTAAATGCAGAAACAAACAAATAAATTAGGTGATTAGCAAATGAAAAATTTAAAAGAAAAATATATAAATTTCTTTGATGAGATACTAACTATAATGAGAAAGCCAGTAATGTCTGTATTACCCGGACATCTGTCTTTCTTTTTGTTGCTTTCATCTATTCCGATAATCTTGATTTTTGGTATAATTGCCAAAACCTTTTCCTTATCTTTTGATAGCATAGTTGAATTTATTACTTTGAGTTTACCAGCGAGTACTAGTAAATTAATATTACCGCTATTTAGTGGAAAAGCACTTGATTTTAGTGTAGTTGTCCTAGTTATTTCTGCATTATATTTAGCTTCACGTGCAACAAAAGCAATTATAATGTCAGCAAATAATATTTATGGTGGTGCTAGAAATTCAATACAAGAAATAATAAAATCTATCATAATAACATTTTTATTAATTATGCTTTTTGTATTTATTATTATAATACTTATCTTGGGTGAGAAGATATTAGAACTCTTTTCACAAATCCCTGAAATTGGTTTTATAGGCAAAAATATACTAAATTCGATTAATTTGTTAAGATGGCCAATTGCATTATTTGTAATATTTTTTACTATAAAACTAATTTATACTTTAACTCCTAATAAAAAAATTAGTAGCAAAAGTGTAACAAAAGGATCATTATTTACAACATTGTCTTGGATTATTATTACATTTATATACTCATTTTATGTAACACATTATGCTGCGTATAATGATTATTATGGAAGTGCTTCAAATTTAGTTATATTAATGTTATGGGTTTATTTAATATCTCAAGTATTCGTTATGGGAATGATAATAAATTCTATTGAAGAAAAAAAAATTAAAAAAAATTAAAGTTATATATAAAATCGTAGAATAATTATATTAAAAGTGGTATAATTTTATATGGTACGTAAGGAGCAATAATATGAAGAAAATTACTAATCAATTTAAAAATATTAAAAATAAAATAGTGAATTTTAATTATAAAGAATATGCAAGTACAAATAGACAATTTATAGCATTTGTAATAAGCAACCTAATAAATGCAACTATACTAAGATTTTTTACAGTTCATAATTATTTTGCAATTAAGCCATTGCTTGCAGATTTAGCCATAATATTATTGTTTGGTTCATTTGTTTATTTATTTAAAACAAAGAAACAGTTTACTTATTTAATGGTGATTTCATTTATTTTTACATTAATATGTATTGTAAACTCTTTATATTACACATATTACATGTCATTCGCATCATTTTCACTTATTGCTGTTTCATTAACAGTAGTAGATGTAGGAGATGCTGTTGTTAAAAATGTGTTACAATTTAAAGACTTTATATTTTTATGGCAATTATTATTTATGCTTATTTATCATCATTATTTAAAAAAGACAAAATATTATGAATTTGCTGGTCCAAAGGAAAATAGAAAGAAAAGGTTTACAGGAACTATTATTTCTGGAGTAGTAGTGTATGCATTATTCTTTATGACTGTTACCTCTGTAGAATTTAGTAGATTGGCAAAACAATGGAATAGAGAGTTCTTAGTTACAAAATTTGGAGTGTATACATATCAATTGAATGATTTATTTAAAAGTTTAGATGCTAAATTTAATACTCTTTTTGGATATGATAATGCTGCTAAAACGTTTAGAGATTATTACGAGGATAATACTATAGAATTTAAGAAAAATGATTTTACTAATATATTTGAAGGTAGAAATGTAATAGTAATACATGCTGAAAGTATACAAAATGCAGCAGTAAGACAATCATTTAATGGAAATGAAGTAGCTCCCAATCTTAATAAATTAAAAGATGAAGGAATATATTTTAGTAATTTTTATGCACAAGCTAGTTCTGGAACAAGTTCGGATAGTGAATTTAGTTTCTCTACTTCATTATTACCAGTAACTAATGGTGCAGTAGCAGTAAGCTATTGGAATAGAGAATATGAATCATTCCAAAAACTAATGAGAGATACAAAAGGCTATAATACACTATCTTTCCATGCTAATAATGGGGAATTTTGGAACAGAAATAATTTCCATAAGTCTTTAGGCTATAATACTTTTTATAGTAAGAATTCATTCAAAGTAACTGAAGATAATACAATTGGACTTGGATTGTCAGATAAGGAATTCTTTAAACAATTAACTCCAAAATTAGTGAAAGAAAAGGAAAAAAATGGTAAGTTTATGGCTACATTAATAATGCTTAGTAACCATACGCCATTTGATGCAGTAGATAAATATGGTGAATTCGATGTAGACTTAAAAGAAGATGTAGTTGTTAATGAAAATGGTATTAATGTTTCAAAAACAGTTACATATCCATATATGGAAGGAACTAAGCTTGGCAATTACTTTAAATCAGTACACTATGCTGATTCAGCGTTAGGAGATTTAATAACAGAATTAGATGAAGCTGGATTATTAGACAATACTGTTTTAGTAATATATGGAGATCATGATGCAAAATTACCAAAATCTGATTATGTAAGATTAAATAATTATGATAAAGAAACTAATAAAACTTTAAGTAAAGATGATGAAAACTATAAAGAGGTTGATTACTTTGATTACGAATTAAATCGTTCTGTTCCATTAATAATTTGGACTAAGGATAAGAAATTTAATAAAACTGTTGAAACAGCAATGGGAATGATTGATGTAATGCCAACATTATCAAATATGCTTGGTTTAAAACCAAAATATGCATTGGGAAATGATATAATGAATTTAGAAAACAATGTTGTTCCTTTCCCTAATGGAAATTGGGTAACTAATGATATTTATTATAATAGTCAAAAGGATGAATATAAAGTTATAAATCCTAGTGCAATAATAGATAAAGATACTATATCAAAAAATACTGAAATAGCTTCTAAAAAAATTGAAATCTCTAATGATATAATTCTTTATGATTTAATTAAGAATGAAAATCAAGACGAAAGATTAGATAGAGTAGAAGGAGAAAACCGATGAGCAAGAAAAAAGGTAAAAAGAGAATAAATAATAAAAAGAAATTATTGATTTGTATTATAGTAGTACTACTAATAATAGGTGGATATTTCGTATATGATAAATTTTTTAAAGAATCTGATACAACTGCTCCAAAAGTTGTAGATGAGATTAAAAAGTTTAATTATGTAGTTAATGAAAAAGATACAAAATTATTTAAATCAACATTCAATGAATTAAAGTCTACTTTAAGTAAAAAGGATGTAGATAATAAGAAATATGCAGAAATAATTTCTAAACTTTTTGTTATTGATTTCTTTAATTTGGATAATAAAAGTAGTAAAAATGACGTAGGTGGAGTCCAATTCGTATATAATAGTTATAAATCTGATTTTATAGATTTTGCTAGAGATGGAATGTACAAACAAGTAAATAATCATATTGATAATAAGAATAAACAAAGTTTACCAATAGTAACTTCAGTTAAAGTTACAAATACTGATACTGTTGTACCATCTAGTGTGTTTGAACATAAAGATTTTGCTAATGTAACAGAAGCTAATGCATATGAAATTACAGTTGAATGGACTTACAAAAATGGTGATGGATTTCAAAATAAAGCAGTTTTAACAGTTGTAAAAGATGGCGAGAAGTTATCAATTGCCAAAATGAGTGAAGAATAGGAGGAAACTATGAGTAAAAGAAATAAACAAAAATATACTCGTGAAGAAAAACGTGAGTTTAAAAGAAGAAACAAAAATATCAGTTTATTTTCAAGTGTAATAGTTGGAATGTTTATTGTCGCAACAGTTTATTTTATTCTTAACTTATTAAAATTAACTGGGGTTGAAACAATAATTAGATATATAGTTATAGGTTTATTAATCTTATTAATGTTATATGTAATAAAAAAGAATTTTTCACTAAGATTACAACCAAAAAAATATAAGTTTATACTATTAATATTTTTAATTGGATTATTTGGTGCTGGTGAAATGTATTTAAGTTATGTTATAGCAAGAGGAATAAATGTTGTAGATAATTTAAATAAGAATAAGATTAATTATACAAGTGCTTTAATAGCTTTAAAAGAAAATGATAAGGTAACAGTTAAAACAGTAAAAGATGCTAAAGTTGGTATTATTAGTGATACAGATGATACTGAAGGATATGTACTTGCTCAAAAACTAATTAAAAAGAATAAAATTCCTTCAACAAATTTAGTTAAATATGATGATTATATAACTATGTTAAATGGATTATATTCTAAAGATATTGGAGCGGCTTTTGTATCTGGAGGTTATGTTGGAAAGTATTCAGATATTGATAAATTTAAGAATATTAAATCTGAAACTAAAGTATTGGATAAATATTCGAAATTGATGAAAAAACAAGGAACTTCAAAAATTAAATCTACTGGAAAAAATGTTACAGAACCATTTACTATGCTTTTATTAGGAGTTGATTCTCCGGAAGAAAATATTGAAGATGCTGTAGCATTAGGTGATACAATAATTGTTGTAACATTTAATCCACATACTTTAAATGCAACTTTATTTAGTATTCCTAGAGATACTTATGTACCAGTAAGTTGTTATGGAAATGCTATGAGTAAGATCACACATGCAGCATCAGGTGGAGATTCATGTATGATAGAAACTGTAGAAAACTTCATTGATTTAGATATAGATTATTATGCAAAAGTAAACTTTAAAGGATTAATGAATTTAGTTGATGCATTAGGTGGAATAGATGTTGATGTACCATATAGTTTCTGTGAAACTGATGAAAATAGAACATTTGCAAATGCAGTATTTGTTCGAGAAGGTATGCAACATTTGAATGGTAGACAAGCGTTAGGATTAGCAAGAAATAGAAAATATTATCCAACTTGTGGAGAAGAATGGAATGAAGGAGAAAGAAGTGACTTTGTCCGTGGTCAAAACCAACAGTTAGTTTTAAAAGCCATTTTAAAGAAAGCTAAAACAATTAGATCAGTTGATGAATTCTATAAAGTATTGGATACAATAAGTAAAAGTTTAGATACTAATTTGGATAGAGAACAAATATTAGGTTTCTATAATGTGTTCAAAAAAGTGTTACTATCCACTGATTCATTAACAGATAGTAATGATGTAATTAGCATGCAAAGAACTTATTTAAGAGGTGGCGGCGGAATTATTATGGATGAAATTGCCGGAACAGGTTTATATGAATTTGTACCATCTCAAGATGGGTTAAAACTAATTAAAAAAGCAATGAGAATAAATCTTGAATTAGAAAAAGAAGAGTATAAAAAGTCGTTTAGTTTTTCAATTGATAATCCATATGAACCAGAAATAATTGGTGAAGATGAATGGGGTGGAGTTAAATCTTATCCAAGCGCATCAACTGCTTCAGATGATGAAGAAACTAAGACAGAAGATACAAAAAATACTAAAAAGATCTCTTGTGAAGCACCTTTAGAACCAACTGCGGATAATAGTTCTTGTATTTGTCCAACGTGGAATGGTTATGTAGAAGATGATGAAGGTAATTGTGTATTAGATGAAACAGAAGAAACTACAGATGATCCAACAACAACGGATCCAACTACTGATCCTTCAACAAGTCCTTCTACAGATCCTGTAACAGATCCAACTACTGATCCTTCAACAAGTCCTTCTACAGATTCGTCAAATAGTGGAGCATAAAAAAGAGTATTTAATACTCTTTTTTTGTTTATATTTTTATTTTTTCTTGAAAAGAATAATCAAATGTAATAGAATAGAAAATTAAGAGGTGTTTAGGGTGGATAGAAGAATTATTGCATTTTTATTATCGTTAATAACAACATTTTTTTTAGTAGTAAGATTTAATGTTACTAGTATTATATCAATTGTTATTTTATTATTATCTTTTATATTTATTTTTTATTCAATTAATCACACAAAGAAAAAATATAATAAAAAAAGTATTATTCTTTCAATTATTCTTTCTGTTATTTATGTTATTTGTGATAGTATAGAATCAACATATATGATTAATATCTTTAATAAATATTTATTGCTAAATTTATCAGGATACTTTATAATCTTTTATTTTTCTATTACTAATATATTTGCTTTTATGGATAAAGTTATTAGAAAAAATGATGAAGAAAGAAAAATATACATTGGATCAAAAGAAATACTAACAGATTCAAAATTTTCGTTTGTTGTTAATTTTAGTTTAATATTTATAGTGAGTTTAATATTTTTAATAAAATTCTATCCAGGTAATCTTACATATGATTCTTATAATGAATTAATGCAAGCAAAAGGAATAATTCCTTTAATGAATAATCATTCAATACTTCATACTAGCATTTTGATGTTATTCGTAAAATTTGGTTTATTATTCAAAAGTGTTAATTTGGGAGTTTTCTTATATTCATTATTTCAAATTATTATAGTATCATTAGTATTTTCTTATATTTTATATTTTATGGCAAAACAAAAAGTACCAATGATTTTTAGAATAATGTCGATATTTTTCTTTGCATTTCATCCAATAAACGTATTTTATAGTATAAGTGTTTGGAAAGATATTTTCTTCTCTTTATGTTTTGCTGTTTTTACAATTATAATCTATTATTTTTCGAATGATAATGAATATTTTAATAAAAAAAAGAATATCATTTTCTTTATGGTTGTTTCAATATTATTAATGTATTTAAGAAATAATGGTGTATATGTAGTAATTATTAGTTTGATGGTTTTGACAATAATATACAGAAAATTATATAAAAAGGTATTACCAATATTTATTAGTATAGTTACAATATTCTTTGTTTCAAAAATTCTTATTTTTAATTTATTAAATATTAGTGATTTTGAAATTAAAGAAACACTATCATTTCCATCACAATCCATCGCAAGAATTTATAAATATGATAAAAATAATTTGACTTCAAAGGAAATAAAAAAAATAGAAAAGTTTTATTCTAGTAGAATAGGTGATGTTTATAATCCAATAATTTCAGATAATACAAAGAACGAATTAAATCAAAAATATTTATTAAAACATAAAGGTGAATATTTAAAACTAAATTTAGAATTATTCTTCAAATATAATAAAAGATATTTAGAATCATTTGTTTCTAATAATTACGGCTATTATTATATGAATACTTATTATCCATCTATTATTCTTCAAACAGATGATAACTATGGAGTTAAACACTTACATATTGACACACTATATATATACTTATTCTTAGTTCTAATTTTTACATTAGTTTTATTAGTGATTCTATGGAATTTAAAAGAAAAGAAAAATATTCTATTATTTGGATTATTAATTCCTATTGTTATATCTTTATCACCTAGTATAAAGGATAATGCATTAGTTTCAATATTATTTAATATTGGATTTTATGTAACAATTACATTTATTAGTCTCATTTATAATATAAAAAATAAAAAGAATATTATTTATTATATTCCAACAATTATTTTATGGATATCTATTCTTTTTTCACCGGTTTATGCAGAATTTAGATATTTATATTCATTATTTATTTTAGTACCAATATTTAGTGGAATTACAATGAAAAAAGCAGATGATTAACCATCTGCTTTTACAATTGTTGACATACCATAATATTTTTTTCTTTTCAAATTAAAAAAAATGTAGTATTTTTTGTTATAATTAAATATACAAAGTAGGAAGGTGGTTGAATATGAAAAAAGTAAGTACTTATGTATTGAGTATAGTAATGTTTTTATCATGTATTTTGCCATTTATTCCTAGTAAAGTAAGCGCTATGGCAACAAGCTATACTTACGCTTACATAGATGCAACTGAATTAGGTCCTAGAACTTGTCCTAGTACTAATTGTGGAAGAGTATATCATGATGAAGGCGGAATTATTTGGTTATATAGACCAAGAGTTGTAGAAGTTATAGGTTATTCAGGATCATGGGCAAAAATAAAATGGAATTATTGGGGATTCACTTATACTGGTTATATTTTACAAGAATATTTAGGAAATAAGAAGACCGTAACACTTGATACTAATTATGCAAATACTCTAAGAAGTAAAGGATTCCCAGAGAGTTATGTTGAAAATTTAACAAAAATGCATGCGATACATCCAAAATGGAATTTTGAGGTATCAAATGCTAATGTTAGTTTAGCTAATGCGGTAAATGGAGAATATTCACCAGTTTATAAAAATCTAATAAGTACAACAAATAAAAATCAATTGTCAACTGATAGTTCAGCATATTCAAACGGAAATTACATTCAATTTGAACCTGGTTGGTATGCACCTAGTAAAGATACTTTAAAATATTATATGGATCCAAGAAATTTCTTAGATGATAATAGTATATTTATGTTTGAACAATTATC
>AUXO013343213.1_pt1 | contig 11520 bp, 7 predicted proteins | sample 768731 | NCBI WGS metagenome assembly AUXO01 (sample SAMN02715735, study PRJNA202380) | gut metagenome | biome: sheep rumen | host: Ovis aries | place: New Zealand: Palmerston North | reverse complement strand
GTCCTTGCTGCTCCTGTGGTGTCCTGTGCCGACAGGGTGGGGCATAGGTGACGGGCCGTTGGGGCCATGGGCCATACGATTGAGTGCAATAATGTCGCGCACAAGTCCCTTCTCGCTCTGACATACGTTTATGGTCCTGACGCCGGCAATACTCATCTCTCCGTTGACAAGGACGATGCATCGTATGTTGTTGCTGCGGAAAAATATGTTGTGTTCGAAAAATATGCGTGACGAAACGAAGAAATGTGCATATTCTGAAATATTAAGACGGCTGACATCCTCGAACCTGCTGACGAGTGTTACTTCCGCGACAGGAACTATCTCCTCGAGAATACTCTGTAATCCCAACCCTGACAGCACGTTAGGGTCTATAATTGCAAGTTTTGGATGATGCATGAGTATGTCTTTCGTCATGTTATGTTCAATTGTCTGACAACTTGAGGAACTCCCGTGGTACAGGGGTCTCGAACTGCATGTCCTGTCCGGTGACGGGATGGGTGAAGTAGAGGCGGTGTGCATGCAGACACAGGCGTCCCAGAGGGTCAATGCCGTTGCCGTATTTCCTGTCCCCGGCAATGGGGAAACCGATATCTGCCATGTGTACGCGTATCTGGTTCTTGCGTCCTGTCTCAAGTTTCATTTCGGCGAGGGTATAGTCTGCATTACTGCGAATGCGGCGATAGTGGGTGATGGCCAACTTGCCTCCGTTGTCGGTAGGGGAGGAGTAGGTGATATATGCCTTGTTGTCCTTGAGATACGAACGCTCGGTTCCTCCTTCCTGCGGCATCGAGCCGCACAGGACGGCTGTATACCGGCGGTCGTAGACGGTTTCGTGCCAGTTCTCCTGGAGGGTCATAGCGGTCTCGCGGTTCTTGGCATACATCATTAGTCCGCTGGTGTCACGGTCCAGACGATGTACTACATGTGCCGTACACTTGAAGTGCCGCCTCTGGAAGTATTCGTCGAGTATATTCTTGATGCTATACTGTCTGGCTGTGGCTGCCATGCTGAGGATACCGCAGGATTTCTCTATTACGACAAGGTCTTTGTCCTCGTAGACAATCTTTACGTATTTGCTGAGTAGCATGGTATTCTGACGATGGCGTGCTATGCGCACTACCTGTCCGGGCATGAGTGGTGTGTCGTACTGTGTAGTGAGTTTGCGGTCTACGGTAACTGCGCGCCCGCCAAGCAGGTCCTTAGCGCGATTCTTGCTGACGCCCATCTGCTTGAGGAGGAAGTCCATGAGTGTGGTTTCCTCGCGTACTGGTATCTCGATATATTTGTCGGAGGCATATTGGGCTCCTGTCTTGCTGCGCATCGGTCTGTGTATATTGTAATAAGATTGAAATTCGGATTATTTGGTGCGGATATAGCCGTGCCTGTATGCGTATAGCAGTTCACGCAACTCTGCTATCTGTTTCTGGATCTTGCGTCCGCGGTCGGTATCGCGTACCCGCAACCTGTGTCCGCTAAGTTCGACGAGTTGCTTACTGCTTTGGATGTCCGAACAGTTTTGGATTGCATCGCGCTTGCTGGTGAACGGCTTGTGCTGGATGAGTTCGAATCCGCGTGAATGATAGACCAGTGTGTATCCGGCGATGCCTGTGGTACTATGGTAATGCTGGCTGAATCCGCCATCTATGACCATAAGGCGTCCGTTTGCCTTTATGGGGCTTTCTCCAGCACTGACGTGTACGGGTACATGTCCGTTGATAATGTGACGGTGCTCGCCTTCTACACCGAAGCTGTCCAGAATGTGGTTGCAGACGGACTCTTCGTTGCGCAGGCGGAAATATGCGCCTTTTTCTTCGTGTATAAGTTGTTTGTCACCAACGAGATAGCGTTGAAAAGTAGTCATCCGGCTCTTGTCGAACAAGGGTGACTCGGGACCGCACCACAGGTATAGCAGATAGTCACGTGCCGCGTGTTTTTCTGCGCGTGGGGTGTCTGTGTTGAATGCACTGCGTACAAGTATGCCTATACGGTCCATCAACTCCCTGCCGCTGTATTTATTGCCCATGAGCATTACTTCCTTGAGGCTGCCGTCCTGATTGAGCGGTACGCTGGCATGAAACAGCAGGTTACCGTTGCATATATTGTACATACCGCCGTGGCTGAGGATGCATTTGATGTGTCTTTGCAGCTTGTCGGAGATGCGGAAGGAATGGTGTAGCTTTGCCATCATTTCCTGTTCCTGGGGGGTGAGGCGGTAGGGGTCGCTCCAGTCTTCGATGGTAGGGAAGCTGGTGTCGCGCAATGGATATTCGTGCCAGTCTGTAACATATACTGCACGCTTGATGTCTATTGCGCCGAGTGTCTCAGTACGGTCTATGACCCATTCTGGGTGTTTCTCTATAATGCTATGCTCCAATTTGAACTGTATGATGGTTATCGCCTTGTGCATGCGTCCGATGAGCTGGTCTTGTCTTTTGTCTACTTTGCGTTCAGGCAGGAATATCGTTGCGGGGTCGTCTTTGTACGATTCCATGGCGAGTTGTGCAAGCGGCAGGAGGTTTATGCCATAGCCTTCCTCCAGCGTATCCATGTTGCCGAACCGGAGGCAGAACCTGAGGACGTTGCATATACAGCAGTCGTTGCCAGCTGCCGCGCCCATCCACAGTGCATCGTGGTTTCCCCATGTGATGTCGAAGTTGTGGTATTGGCACAACGTGTCCATAATGATGTGTGCCCCGGGGCCTCTGTCCCAGATATCTCCCAGTATGTGAAGCTGGTCGATGCTGAGGTGCTGGATGACCTGACACATTGCGATTACGAAATTAGGGGCCTGACCGGTCTGTATAGTGCTGTCGACGATGCCTTGCAGGTATGCTGTCTTGTCATCGTCATCGGGCTTCTCGTGCAGCAGTTCCTCGATGACGTACGCAAACTGTCTCGGAAGTGCCTTTCGTACCTTGCTGCGTGTATACTTGCTGCTGACACTGCGCAGGACGAGTACAAGACGTTGCAGGGTGGTGGAGTAGAATTCGTCGGAATCCTCGTCTTTGGCCTCGATAAGCTCGAGCTTTTCCTCGGGATAATAAATGAGAGTGCAGAGTTCCTTGATTTCCTCTTCAATGAGGCTGTTTCCGAACAGTTCGTTCACCTTACGGTGGATATTGCCTGAGGCGTTTTTTAGTATGTGCTGGAATGCCTCATGCTCGCCGTGTATGTCTGCCACGAAGTGTTCCGTACCCTTCGGAAGGCGAAGGATTGCCTCAAGGTTGATAATTTCGGTACTGGCGCTTTCCTGGTTGGGGAATGTCTGTGACAGCAACTCCAGTATACGGCGGTCGGACTCAATCCGGCTTGCCATATTCTTGTCGTGATTGACCATCAAATGCAGTGTCGGTATATTGGATTGTAATATTTGTCTACAAAAGTACTATATTATTGCTTATGTAGCAAGTTATATACGGATTTTTTCATACCTTTGCGGGCAATTAGGAACATTAAGTATAATTTATACTACAAACAGACTATGAAAAGACATTTGCTGCTGCTATCTTTGTTTGCTGCTACGACGCTATCTGTCGCAGAAAATGTGGAGAGAGTGGTTTCACCTGAAGGGGAAAATAATCTTACGTCGCCGGTGACTGCAACTGGCAATGGTTCGGTGGCAGACAGGATTGTCTCGTTGCCGGAACCCAAGCTGGAGACTCCGTATATGGACATCCATGCCGGACAAGCACCGTCTTTGCAGAGTATGAAGAGGGATAGTATCGTCATAGATTCTGTAACCGGACAAAAACGTGTATACAAGATTCCAAAGCACAAGATATGGAAGCCGTTCTACATGTTGTATAACTACCTGAACAATACGACACGGCATGAAGAGAAGAAGTTTGACGGCAGCTTTATCGTAGGACCAGCATACAATGCTAACACAAGTTTTGCATTTGGCGGTGGTTACACAGCACTGTACAGTTTTGACCGCAGCGACAAGACACTGCAGAAAAGTGTAATGAGCTTGTTTTTTCAGTTCAGTGTCAAGGGTATGGCCGTAATAGGCGTAGAGGGACATAATTTCATGAAGCATGACAAGCATCGATGGAACTACGAATTAAGCCTTACGCACTATCCATCGGCATATTGGGGTGGACGTGATGCGGAAGGAAACATTATTGATGGATATGAAGCAGCAGAAAATAACAAACCTTTGGAATTCAAACAGTTTGTATTTATGCTTGACGGAGACTTTACCTGGAAGTTAGCCAAGAATTTGTATATAGGTCCAAAACTTGATTTCCTTTACACCAATACCTTTAAGTATGAGAAGGGTGAAATTGAAATCAATGGCAAGACCTATGATAAAGAAGATTTGATGAAAACATACCTGACGACTCCTACAGGTGAGGTTCAGCCTCAGAGTCTGGCAACAACTGGTCTTGGACTTAGTCTCACATACGACAGTCGTGATTTTGCCATGAATGCCTATCGCGGTCATTATTTCCGTTTACAGCATGTGTATTTCGTCCCCGGAATCAACAAATACAGTTTCTGGAAGACTGACATAAAGTATAGCAACTATACAAATCTGTGGACAAAATGCGTTATGGCATTTCAGGTACATGGGCAGTTTAACTACGGCTCTGATTTCGTTCCCTGGACACGTCTTGCAAGCACAGGCTTCCAGGGGATGGGGCGCGGTTATTTCTTTGGTCAATATCGTGACAACAATGTCATGGAGACTCAGCTTGAGTTACGCCAACGCATCAAGTGGCGTCTTGGTGTGGCCGCATGGGTCGGTATGATCAATGTCTTCCACGACTTTGACCATATCTATTGGAAAGAAACACTGCCCAATTATGGTTTTGGCATACGATGGGAGTTTAAGCCAAGAATGAATGTGCGCCTTGACTATGGTTTTACAAAACATGGAGGTACATTTGTGTTCAATTTTGGCGAAGCATTCTGATCGGACTGACGATAATATTAATTTATATCCAAACGAGTTTAAAGAAAATATAAATAATGAAACTGAGAAATTTATTAGCCGTATCTGCTTTGTGTCTGACTTCGCAGGCATTTGCCCAGGAGGAACTGGTAAAATATGGCAACTTTGAACATTGGATTCAACGCGACATCAAGGAGAGTGCTATAATTGGCGGAAAAATGAAAACCCTTATGGAAATAGGGCCTACGGCACACTGGACAGGAAACAAGGCGTATACTAATCAGGGTGGTTCGCCATGGGCCACAAGCAACGTGTATGCCAAGGTCAGCGGGGTACAGAAAACTAATGCAAGTGTTTTTCGTGACGAGCATGCCGGCGGTTCATGTGCAAAGCTATATACACACATAGAAAAGGTGAAGGCTCTCGGGATGATAAATATCAAGGTCCTGGCAAGCGGAAGTCTGTTTACCGGACAGATGATAGAGCCAATAACTTCTACAAAGAACCCTATGGGCAAGATGAGTGTCGGCATTCCTTTCACCAAACGTCCACGCGCTATAAAGTTTGACTATAAGGTACAACTGTCCGGCGAGCCTAACCGTGTGCGTAAGAACGGGTTTTCCAAGGAACAGGTCGTACCCGGCAAGGATATGCCGGAGGTTATCGTATTGCTTCAGCAGCGTAGCGAGGATGACAATGGCAATGTCACAGCCAAGCGTGTGGCCACATTCCGTATGCGTTTTTCGAGCAGCACTGGCTGGGTAAACGGCAAGACATTTGAATTGAACTATGGAAATATAACCGGTAAGAGTTTCTACAGGTCTTACATGGGATTGCTGAACGGGGCAGAGGCATTCTACACGACAAACTCCAAAGGAAAGCAGGTTGCAATAAAGGAAGACGGCTGGGCTGACGAGAATGCAACTCCCACACATGCCATTATCAAGTTTGACAGCAGCTATGGAGGCGCATATGTCGGCAGTGAAGGTACTACACTGTGGGTTGATAACGTAAAGTGGGTTTACTAATCAATTTGTGACAATGACAGAGCTAAAGACGCCATATTATCTGTTGGACGAAAGGTTGCTGCGCAGCAACCTTTCGTTAATTAAGGATGTTGCCGAAAGAGGTGGGGTAGAGGTAATTCTTGCCTTCAAGGCCTATGCGTTATGGAAGACGTTCCACATCTTCCGGGAATATATCAGCAATACAACGGCAAGCAGTGTATACGAAGCTCGTCTCGCACTGGAACAATTCGGTTCCCACGCACATACATACAGTCCTGCGTACGAAGATGACACATTCCAGGAAACAATGCGTTGCTCGAGTCATATAACATTCAACAGCATAAGCCAGTTAGATCATTTCATGCCATATGTAATGGAATGGAATTCTGACAAAGGAAAATCCGGGGAGTGCCAGAGAATTTCCTGTGGAATACGAATTAACCCTGAACATTCTCATATAGAGACTGATATGTATAATCCCACAGCCCCGGGGACACGTTTTGGAGTCATTGCAGAAGATCTTGAACGGTATGCCGATTCCGTCCTGGACAAAATAGAAGGTTTCCACTGCCATTGTCACTGTGAAAGTTCCGCAGAAGACCTGGTTGATAACCTTATATATATAAAGAAAAAATTCGGCAAGTGGTTTTCTCGTATTAAATGGCTTAACCTTGGAGGCGGACATCTGATGACACGCAAAGACTACAATGTAGAGCTACTGGTAAAGACTCTGCAGGAACTACGTAGCGAATATCCGCACTTGCATATTATTATAGAACCAGGCAGTGCATTTGCCTGGCAGACAGGGCCGCTTGTCTCAAGCGTCGTGGACATTGTGGAAAACCAGGGAATACGTACGGCTATACTGAATGTGTCCTTTACATGTCACATGCCAGACTGCCTTGAAATGCCTTATTGGCCAAAGGTACAGGGTGCAGAGACAATTGAAGATGCTGAAGGAGAGATTTCCTGCAAGGACGACTATAGGGATAAAGACGGTAGGATTACCGGCTATTGCTATCGTCTGGGAGGTAACAGTTGTCTCAGTGGCGATTTTATGAGCTCATGGATATTTGATCACGAATTACGGATTGGCGAAGAAATTGTACTGGAGGATATGAACCATTACACAACTGTAAAAACCTGCATGTTCAACGGAATACACCATCCGTCAATTGTACTGAAACACCTGGATGGCAGGAGAGAAATACTCAGACAATTCCAATACGAGGACTACCTGAACAGAATGGACTAATTAATATATTTTGAAAACTGGCCAATGAAAAAGAAGAAACACAACTAAACATAATCACCATTATTAAAAATACATTGCTTCAACTATTCATGCCTCATAATCAGAGCGTCCGTCAATTGCAAAATCTCAGTGCACTGCCATGGAATGATGTATCAACCTTATTCCCATCGTACACGAGATTTCCGGAGATGTAAGTCTTGGAGACTTTCCAATGGAATTCGTCATTCTCGCGTGGCGACCAACCACACTTGCTCAGAATCGAATCCTTGGACAGACGGTAAGCTGATGTCGGCTTTACGAGTACAATATCTGCGTGCATACCCTCACGAATAAATCCGCGATCCTGTATACCAAACAATTTTGCAGGATTGTGACACATAAGGTCAACAAGCCGCGTCATAGTGAGGATACCGCCATCCACCAAATCAAGCATTGATATCAACGAGAACTGAACCATAGGCATTCCACTTACGGCAGAACGTGCACCGCCTGATTTTTCACTTAGCAGATGCGGTGCATGATCTGTTCCCACTACGGCTATCCTACCGTCTGTAAGGGCTTTACGTAATGCATTACGGTCAGAATTATGTTTAATTGAAGGATTACACTTGATCTTTGTCCCGAGACGATTGTAATCCTGCTGCGTATATATGAGATGTGCAATACAAGCTTCGCCTGTAACACGTGGACCGACTGACAGATCCAAGTTGGTAGAGCAATCAACAAGTTCCAGTTCTTCTGCAGTCGAAATATGGGCTATGTGCAACCTGGCACCTGTTTCCCTTGCCAGCCTTGCCGCCAGTGAACTGCTTGTGATGCAGGCCTCGCGGCTACGTATATAAGAATGGTATATGATATCAGGGTCATCGCCATGCTGCTCCTGTGCAATTTTCATATTGTGGTTGACAGTTGCCGTATCTTCACAGTGAGCCATTATGATTTTAGGGGATTTGTTGAATATCTTAACCAGTGATTCGTAGCTGTCTACCAGCATATTACCGGTACTGCTTCCCATAAAGAGCTTAACTCCAGGATATTGTTCGACGGGCAGTTTTAATATCTCGTCAATATTGGAACCTGTGGCACCGATAAAAAAGCCGTAGTTGCAGTGCATGTGTCTCTCTGCAAGTTGCATTCGTTGCTCCCATAACGCATGTGTAGTCGTCTGGGGAATTACATTAGGCATGTCCAGTACACTGGTGACTCCTCCTGCAACAGCAGCCATGCTCTCGGTGTGCATGTCTGCCTTGTGAGTCATTCCTGGCTCGCGGAAATGAACATGGTCGTCTATGACGCCTGGCAGCAGATAGCATCCACTTGCATCTACAACATCCTCTCCGACTATGTCCAAAGAACTGGAAACCTGCGTGATGATGCCATCGCGGACCAAGACGTCCCCTACCCTTTCCTTTCCTTCGTTTACGATGGTTGCTCCCTTGATAATCATCGGCAGGCAATTATGGGAAGAGAAACCTATCCTCTCCTCTTGAATTTCGTAAAACGAAGTCTCATTACTCCGAAGAAAGCTTCGCCAAATATACCACCTGACATCTTGCTCGTTCCAAGCTCGCGATTCACAAACACCACAGGAACCTCCTTAATCTTGAATCCGAGTCTCAAAGCCGTATATTTCATCTCGATCTGGAAAGCATATCCCTTGAATCGGACATCATCCAGCGATATGGTCTCCAACACCTTACGTTTCCAACATACAAAACCGGCAGTAGTATCCCGCAGTTTTATGCCCAAGACGGTGCGAACGTATGCACTCGCGTAATAGGACATCAGCACACGTCCTATGGGCCAGTTTACGACATTCACGCCAGTAATATACCTGCTGCCGACAGAAACGTCGTAGCCATCGTCGTGACATGCGGAATAAAGACGCAGCAAGTCTGCAGGAGCATGGCTGAAATCGGCATCCATCTCGAAGATGTAATCATACTTCTGCTCTATAGCCCACTTGAATCCTGTAATATATGCTGTCCCAAGACCTTGCTTGCCCCTACGTTCAATAATATGCAGACGCCCGGAAAATTCTTCCTCCATCAAACCTTTTACAATAGAGGCTGTACCATCCGGACTTCCATCATCAATAACCAATATGTCAAAATCCTTGTCCAGGTCGTTGATGGCACGGATAATAGCTTCGATATTCTCTTTTTCGTTGTAAGTTGGAATTATGATTATGCTGTCGCTCTTCATTGTCGGAAATTTAAAATGTTTTATATCGAATCAGCTTTCACACCACAAAAATAAGCAATAAAAATTTGATATAGCGCTTTTTTCTATGATTTTTCGTAAATTTGCAACCGTTTTATGGAAATACAGGAACTACAGTCCCTATACGCACGGAGTCCTAAGATAAAAGCTTTGGGACGTCTGCTCGTTACCAACAGCCAAAAAGAAATAACGTTAACAGGACTATATGCCAGTTCGGCTCCCATGGCTTTCGGCGCTTTAGTAACAGCATGTCCTGAGGCTCTCTCTCATCCATACCTCTTTGTGATGGACGACGAGGAACAAGCCGGATACTTCTATAATGACCTGAATCAAATTCTAAATACCAAACTGACAAATCCGGCCAGCCACGCAGAGGGTTTGTGTTTCCTTCCCAGCAGTTTCCGACGGGCAGTAAGATACGGACAGCGCGATGCTGCAAACGAGATTCTCCGTACAGACACTCTGACACGCCTGTCCACTGGCAAACGTCCCCTATTTGTCGTAACGTATCCCAGCGCCCTGGCAGAACAAGTCGTTTCAGGCGAACAACTAACCACCAATACCTTATCTTTACATAGAGGACAAAACACAGACATCAGTGATATCCAGAAGACATTGGTCCAGCTGGGCTTTCATCGCACTGACTATGTATACGAACCGGGACAGTTTGCAGTACGTGGCTCACTGGTTGACGTATATAGTTTCTCGTGCGAACACCCATACCGCATAGATTTCTTCGGTGACGAGATAGACTCTATCCGCACATTCGACGTAGAAAACCAGCTTAGTATAGACAATCTCTCCGAAATACAAATAGTACCAGAACTATTTGACCTTAACGGCCGACACACCTCGATACTGAACTTCCTGCCACAAGACACACGAATAGTCATGCGCGACAGGACATTCCTCACAGACGAGATAGAGAGAATCTGGGAAGAAGGATTCGGCATGAGCGCCGAGATTGTCGCAAAAGAGGAAAGCTTGCATTTGGACAAAGAGCAGGTGCTATGCCAGCCAGAGACATTTGCGCATAATCTGGCAAACTTCAATACGATACTGTTGAAAAACAGCCATTACTCTGATAATAAAGAAATAATCAGAGAAAAGACGAACCTTCAGTTTAACATAGTTCCTCAACCTCTTTTTCACAAGAATTTCGATCTCCTGACTACCGAGATCAAACGCTACCAGGACGGGAACTATACCATCTACATACTGGCAGACAGTCAGAAACAGACCGATCGTCTGGAAAGTATCTTTCATGACATAGACGCAGGAGTTGATTTCATACCTGTTTCACGTACACTCCATCAGGGATTTGTAGACCATGACCGTAAGGCAGTTGTGTTTACAGACCACCAGATCTTTGACAGATTCCATAAATACAATTTGCGAAGCGACAAGGCCAGGCGTGGAAAAATGGCGCTCACGCTCAAGGAGATACAGCAATTTCAACCTGGTGACTACGTTGTCCACATCGACCATGGCATTGGTCGCTTTGGAGGCCTTATAAGCATACCAGAGGGAGACAAAATGGTGGAGAAGATACGCATCAACTATGATGGAGGTGGCGTGATATATGTCAGCATACACTCGCTCCACAAAATAAGCAAATACAAAGGTCAGGAAGGTACACCGCCACGCGTAAGCAAACTTGGAACAGGAGCGTGGGAGCGCCTTAAGGAACGCACCAAGACTAAAATCAAGGATATAGCACGCGACCTGATAAGACTATATAGCCGACGACGGACGGAAAAAGGCTTTGCATACAGTCCTGACACATACCTGCAGACCGAACTGGAAGCATCATTCCTGTATGAAGATACACCTGATCAGCTAAAGGCTACACAAGATGTCAAGGCTGACATGCAGAAAGCCCGTCCTATGGACCGTCTCGTATGCGGCGACGTAGGATTCGGCAAGACCGAAGTTGCAATACGTGCTGCATTCAAGGCTGCCACCGACGGCAAGCAGGTTGCAGTCCTCGTGCCTACTACAGTATTAGCATACCAACACTACCACACTTTCACAAAAAGACTAAAAGACATGCCAGTACGTGTAGATTATCTCTCCAGGGCACGCACTGCACAGCAGACCAAAGAGCTGTTGAAAGACTTGAGTGACGGCAAGATAGA
>AUXO017598095.1_pt1 | contig 11524 bp, 15 predicted proteins | sample 768731 | NCBI WGS metagenome assembly AUXO01 (sample SAMN02715735, study PRJNA202380) | gut metagenome | biome: sheep rumen | host: Ovis aries | place: New Zealand: Palmerston North | reverse complement strand
ATAGTTAGGGTTTAGGTCTAAAACGAGCGCAAAGTTATTAAAAATCTATCACATACGCAAATTTGATCCCCGTTCCGTCTAAAAAAAGTGATTCCGTCTAAAAAAAGTGCATTTTTAGCCCGATAACAGGCAAAAAACAGCCGCCGACTCTCCCGAGCAGGCGGTCTGTCCCAACAATGAATGGCAAAACAATTATCTGGTCATCTGACGAAGACGGTGCAAAAGTACTACCAAAATTTAGATTTAAAAAAGACCTCAATTACGAGGTCTGTATTTATAACAAAATATATTAAACTATAAAAATATCAGGGCGATATAGATATTCCACTTCATCAATATAAAGTAAATGCTCTTGGTTAATTTCCTCAGATATTTTATCAATAGCCTCAGAGAGATGTGCTAAATACTTCTCATTCATAACACAAGAAACTTCTTCCGATACACCTGCCTCTTGCAATTTTTTTATGCGGTATTTATACTCATCTTCCGAATCCTTTAACCGGAAAGTCAAATCATGAAGAAATTCTTTTAACGCTTTAAATTCTTCTTGTAGTTTTTCGTAATCAGGACCCTTTTCCATACAATTATTTATTAATTGTTATTTACCTTTATCTAAACGTTCCATCCTCTCCAATATTTCAACTACACGATGAAGTTTTACTTCAGCAATTCCTTTATATCCCTTTGATAAATATTCCAGCATCTGCTGATACAAATTTATATCTTTTACAAAACTCTCGTACACTTCGTCCTTCCATCCTTGTCCAGCTTTTTGCACCGCTTTTTCAACTTCCAGATGAAGTGCAGATAAGTCCTCTGATACTTTTAACAAGGACTCCTCTAGTTCTTTAACTGAATTTATATTAACATTTACACCAGACATAATGCATAACTATTTACATATTCAATACAAATTCTCCTCTAAACTTGCAATTCTACTATAGAATAGCAATGATTAATGATATAACTGCAACAGCAACAATTAAAAACCAAAATAGACCATTTTTAGCGTCCATTGCAGGAATACCAGCTTCCAATTCTTTCACTCTCTTTTGCAATGTACTATTTTGACCACTTAACTCTTCATTTCGACGCTTGGTAAATTCGTGTTGCGAACTTATTGAATCTTTATCATTTTTAAGAACGTTATTGTCATTCCTTAGTATACGTATTTCTTGGTTTAATCCAGCTATTTGACGCTCATATTCAGACTTAGCTTGAGAAGAATTAGCAGAGGAGTCCTTCATACGTTCCTCTAAAGAACGCAATTTTTGCTCCCATTCTTGATTAATTCTCTGTATCTTTTTCTCCCATTCGCTTTCACAACGTTTTAACTCATCTTTTGCACTTTGCAGTTGAGAAGCAAGCCCTTTTAACTTCTCCTCGTTCTGTTGATTAATAACCACAATCATTTCCTCTTGCTTACGCTTTAATTCAGCAAGTTCTTGATTGTGCTTTTCTATCAGCGCACTAGATGCTCCGTCTTTTTTCTGAAGTAACCCCTCGTATTTTGATTTTAAATCGGCTACCTCTTTCTCATGTTCACCTCTTAAATCGGCAACTGCTTTCTCATTATCTGCTCTTAACTTATGAATCTTTTCTTTATAAGACTCAATTTCTGATTGATGTGCAGATTCTAAATTTTTAATTTTTGTCGTTAGTTCCTGCACCTCCGACTGCCGTTTTTTTTCAGCAGCCGAAATAGCAGCGTCCAATGCAGCTTTATGTTCATTTTTCAATTGCGTAATAGCAGCCTCTTTCTCCGACTTTACCCTTTTTAACTCTGCTTGATACGATGCCTCCAATTGCTCTTTTTCTGCTGTAATCTTAGCGATTTGAGCATCATACTTTGCGGTTAAAGAAGCAATAGCAGCCTTGTTGTCTGCTTGCAATTGCGCTTTCTCTGCGGCAGCTCTTTCCTGGATCTCCCTAATATCCTTTCGACACTGCTCTCGCACGACATCAATCTGGTGTCGTAATTCATCTTCTCTTTTCTTAAACTCCTGCGCCGTTGTATCATCAATGTGGTGCAGATAATTTAAATAATCACTATAGTCAGCCATAAATATTTAGATTTATCGTTGTCTGTTAATCATTTGTGCCAATATATTGGGGTCTATCTGTTGTCTAAATAGTTCATTTTCCCCAATTCCAGACCCAATCGGGCTTGTCCCTGCTAATGAGGCAATCTGGCGATCATAATCTGCCAATAATCGTAAGTAGTCATATGCAGCAGTTTGATACTCTGCCGCAGTACCAATAAGTGGATTGAGCCGACGATCATAGTAAGCCTTCTGAACTGGGTCATGCCAACCTTGTGCAGACCTATTCATTTGGTCTACGAATCCTCTACAGGCAGATGATATATTAGTTATACTACTCATTTGATTCGTTATTCTTATACTCGTCACTTATCTTTCTTATGTCGTCCCAAAAAGAGGATGGATTGCTAGTTAGACTTCCTCGATCTCCAAATGGTGAACGAGGACGGTCAGCCTCTGTAACTGGACGGTTCGGTGTAGGATTTATACGCTCATTTTGCGGACCTCGTGGACGCTCCGTAATAGGACTAGGTTTTGGACCAAATGACGGATTGGGATTCATTGGCGGACGAGGACGAGGTAAGTCGGCACCTCTCGATATTGACGATGCTGATGTGGACGAAGGGAATGAGCCAAAGGATCCTCCAGAATGAGAGTTCATGGAAGATGGAACAGCTGTTGAACGATGCTTTTCAACCATCTCTTTTGCAGGACCGATTTTATCTATCGCTTCTGACGTTCTACTCTCAAATTGAGAAAACTTCTCTTTATGGATATACCTTTTGGAGCGAGCATCAGAAATCATCTGTCGGCAGGTATCAACATCGCGACGGCATCTATCCCGAACAACTTTGCAACGAGCGACTCTGGCTTCTTCTGCAGAGCAATCTGCTTGCTCCCAATGCCATCCATCTCCGTCGCGGTCTCTCACCAACACGCGTTTGTTGCGTTGGCGTTCCAACGCTCTTTCTGCGCGCTCCAATTCTTCTTCAGCTCTACGCAAACGTTCCTCTAATATCTGCAAACCACGTTCAAAGTTTTCGAAATAGAGGTTTATAGTATGCTCTATTTCGCTATTAGCGTCTGCCATCTGACGACCAAAACAGCGTATGCCTTCTTCTAGGTCACATATAGCCTGTATGTCTGCGAAACCACCGTCTGCCATTACTTACCTGGATCTATACCTTGACGCTTATACAGAACATTGATAGTGTCTTGTAAGTGCGTCTCTGCCCATCTTCTATATGTAAAACTGATATTTTCTAATTCTTCACTATAGCTCATGAAAGAACCGCGGAACTCATCAAACTTGGTATCTTGCCAATAGTTTGAAGCGACCATTAAGCCTTCCTCTATTTTTTCATGTGCATTATTGAGCTCACGTGCCAAATCCAATATGTCTTCCTGAAATTTAAGTAAATCAGGTAGAGAAATATTTCCAAAGTTATCCATAGTAATTCAATTTAAAATAATTAAATAGTGTCTTGTAATGCCAGATACTCACGCAAGTTCATTTCGACGTCTGTCAGGAACTCTTGTTCAAATACATCAACACGTTGGAAAAGAGGTTCCAAACGCTCTTTGTCCTTTTTAAACATTTCGTAGAACTTCTGAAAGTTATCATCTTGCCAAGTCTTGGCCACTTGGTCTATGCTATCGTTCGTCTCGTCTAAACGATAGCGCAAATTACTTGACAACTCGCGAAAATCTTCGCGCAGTTTCTCAATAGTTTGTAAATCAAGAACTAATCCTTCTGTTTCCATAATATCATTAATTATTATAGGGTATCTAATTCGTATGGGCGGAATTTAATATAAACATTATCCTTCTTGTTAAAATAGTATGCTCTGTTTAAAGACGATTCCTTACCTTCAATAGATAATTCATTAGCTTTCTTAGAGCTTACTATCTTTTCAGAGTCTTCACTACGCATTTGTAGTGCAATGCGATGGTTGAAGTAATCATAAGCTTTACCGGAGATACGTTCCGTTAGGCTCTTTAAAGTATCCACCTGGAGAATGGTATATACGCCAACTCGTGGGCCCTGTTCTAGAATGGTTGCAATTGCAGAAACGTCCTCTGAGCCTTTGTAATTTTTTGTAAACATAGAATAAGCGTACTGCAGAGCAACAATAGTGATATAAATACTTTCCCCCTTCTCTTCCGGATGCTGTTGACGATACTCAATTTGTGTCTTTATACGTAACAACATTTTAGAAGCTTCCTCCGCATTCGAAATCACCATATCATCACTACCAGTATAAATGGCCTTTAGCTCATTATGATATGGATCGTCTTGTGGAGTATAATTAAAAAACATAAAGCGTGCCCCTTCTTGAGTATAGAAAGGATGTAAACTGCGAGCGCAATTTATAGCAATACGTTCTGAGACCTCGGGCTTACCACCAATAATCAAAATATTATCATCGCTAGCAGCCATAGTGAGTGATAAAGGCACATGCACATGCTCTTGAGAAATTTCAATATTCTCACCTAAATATATCTTAACACTTTTCGGAGAGTCTGATGCTACAACTTCTTCAAGCAACTTATTATCACGCAAATATACTTTTGCATCACTTCTAAATACGATAGTGTCTTTATAAACTAATCCGTCCTTTGAAGCAATGTCGTACAAAGTTTTTAATTTTGGACGCAAATTTCTTGGAGAAACATAATAAGATCTCAATGGCTTATTATAGTCCTCCGCTCCTCCTCTTTTATTATAAACACAATCACCGGTATTAACGACTAACTCAGTGGGTTCGTGCCCCTTGAAAATGTTATGACCATCAGAAGCATTCCATGCGAATGCAACACGATTACCAATATCTCCCAAGTCTATTTTAGATGCATATGGGCCAATGGCCTGTGTAGCAAGAATTAAGTTGATACCAAATTTGCGGTATTCTTTTACAATAATCTTGATGATTTTCTCCGCTTCAATTGCGATCTTGTCATAATCTCCCTCAAAGAATTTCTGAAACTCATCGACAACAAGCAACACACGGGGAAGAGTATCTAAGCCATGTTCAATGCAATAGTCCCAATATTCAGCAAAATCGCTAACTCCAGCATCGCTAAATAAGCGTTGACGTTCCCGTCCTTCATCATGAATTCTCCTTAAAACAGAAATACCAAATTCTCTTTCACTTTCAGGAGCAATAACTTTTGCATGTGGTAGCACATATGATTCACTATCCGAAAGCCCTTTCGGTGCATAAACATTAAACTCTACACCAGAAAAGTCTATCAAATACAAATCTACTTGTTTAGGCGAATAATAATATGCTGTACTTGTAATAAGGGTATTCAAGAATACACTCTTACCAGAACCAGGCATACCTACAACTATGGTGGCATTTTGTGCATCTTTTTGGGTAATCTCGAGTGCTACTTCTTCGTTAGTTTTATCTCTACCCACCGGAATCATCATAGCGCGTGCAGAATTACGTGTCCACAATTCCTCCTTGCTCTGTGGCAAATAATCAAAAAGAGCGATGGCTTGTAATTTCTCTTCAGCATTCTCTTTTGACTGAATCTTCCGATAGACGGTGTCTAAATTGTTTAAGACTCGAATGTTATCATCTAAATGTAGAGTGAATTTATGGAAAAAATCTTCATTTGCTATGTTGTGTATTTGATATGAACCATAGCGACGATAAATTGTTGTAATATTATCCAAAATACGATAAAACTCAGGAGGTTCTTCCCGTCCATTCAATGTTGTTGGCACAAATTCCGTGTCATAACTCATAAGTACATACACTCCTGCTTGCCTTCCGTTTTTTAGAATCTGAGTGAGTAATTCAAACTGTTCACGGGTGCAATTGTTCGGAAAATCAGAAAGAACTAAAATTGTATATGGTTCTTGATGGTCATTTTCCTTGTTGTAATCCACCAAGTTTAGGTTCTTATATTTAAATCCTAAAACTTTCTGTATTACAGTAGGAATTAGGTTGCGGATATTCATAAGCGCGGTAGTAAATTCGCGCGAATCGGTAATAATACTTCCGCCGGTAATCTTAGAAGATACATTAGACAAGGCAATAAGATTAGAACCAAGACCAATAGGATCATAGGCAATTACATGGCACAGACCCTTGGGCAAGGCTGCTGCAAGGTGCAGAACGGTCGTTTGAAGAGAGTTGTTAATTAACTCTTTATCCGAACTATCATATAAGTAGCATATTCCTGATAGTTCATCTATAGGAAGTAAAGCAGGTGCTTTATGATGTTGATTCGGAGAGTACTCTAACCCCTCAAACACTCCCACATTAATTCCCTCGAACGGGAAAACCTTACTTACTTCAGCACTCCATTTACTTACGTTATTAGAGTTGGCTGCTGTTTCTTCTGCTTGCGCGTAATATTCACCAATTTCAATCATTTTGTCGAATTCTTGAGGTATTTAAAACATAAGGAGAAATTTAGTTATTCCTATACCAATCTACCTTCTCTTCCAAATCCCTGACTTGACCTTGTAAAGATTGTATCTTTTTATTTTGCGAATCAATAGTAGTTTGCTGTACTCTAATCTTAGCATTTAAACGTTCAACGTCTTGCGAACCATCGCTAGTAGGTGCTTTCGGGGGCTGAGATTTGGTTTTCTTTTTTTCGTTGTCTAGATCAGTTTGAAGTTTAGTAATAGTTTTATCTTTACTCTCAATCTGTGTCTCCATTTTATGGATATCTTTTTTCAGTTTTACAACGAGAGCAGAATTATTTGTTTTGACCTCTTTCCTATACATACCAAAAGAAGTCAACAAAAGTGCAGCCAAGATAAATGCTGTAATAATCCAATTCCATGGTGTTCTAGTCATAGCTCAAGAGATTAAAATCTAAAATGAATACCCAAATTACCCGATAGACCAGCATTATATCCCAAGGTCGGAATAAATGTATAGCCTAAACCCAAAGAAAGACTATGTTCCTTTCGTCTTCCAATTGGGATATATCCCTTTACTTGAGGGGTTAGTGTCATATGTAATTCTTTCTCAGAAGAAGATTTGCTGATCGAACGTTGTGTATAACTTCCCCAATATTCATTCACATCTCCGTCAACCAATCCGTAACCACTTCCAGTATACAATGAGGTTCTGTCCACAGTAGTACCGCAAAGTAAACCGACTTGGCAGGAAACTGAAAAATACTTGAAATATCCTCCTAAGTCAAGAAAAACATTCGTACATGTACCAGATAAATTTATCGTTGTTGATTTCGTAAAATTACCTGTATATCCTGAATTGACAAGGCTAGTAGTTTTTGTTTTCTCAGGAGTAATCATAATCCAATCTACACCAACTCCAATCAAAAAATACGAAGCCGTAAAGTCTATTGACACACCAAGATTAGTTCCTCCAATAACTCCTAATTCCATAGTAAACCCTTCAGGCTCTAAAGGATTAGTGCGCTTATATTGTGTACGTGACGGTGTAGTACTTGGACTAACAGTGGACTGAACTGGTGAAGATTGTTTTTGAGTTGAGGAGGCCGATGAAGATGTTGAAGACGATTTATTAGACTCTCTAGATGCGCTTGCAATGGCATTCCGACATGACGCCATTCTACTATCTAAATCTGGATGAGACGGATTCAATTTCGCCAATTCTTGATACTTAGCAAGAGCCTCTTTGTAATTTTTTGCAGCATACAATGTTTCTGCCGTGTTAAATAGTTCTTTGCATTTTTTTATTTTCTCCGCAAAAGCACTAGCTTTTTCTTTGTCTCCATCATCAAAGACATAGTCTTTAATACTCTTGCTTGCTTTGTCATAAAGACCGGACTTAAAATAGATCTCGGCTTGACGATAGTCGCGGTCTGCATTGCTATTTTGAGCATAACCTTGCAAACATAAAAGCGACAAAATAATTACTAAAACTTTTTTCATTATTGTAGTTATTAAAATTTTCTAACAGCATAATAATGCCCAGAGGTATTTTTCGAGGCTAATATTTCTCCGCTGGTCGTTAACATGAAAGTTTCAGACTCTCCTTCTTCCCAATATTCGTCATTTCGCATTGACCATAGAGGCATTAACAATGTTTCTCCGTTCTCCGCATAATATGTATTAAAGAAATCAGGCAAAATACGTATGTTCGGCAACTTCCAGTCGTCAAATACTAGTACAAATGATTCACATGCGTTGTATGCTGTGTACCATGATCCCTTCCCTAAATACTTGTATGTATAAGTATATCCACCGCTCTTGAAAGTCGGTAGATTATACGGATTATTAGCAGGTAATTCCAGAACCTCACTGTAAGATACACCGTTAGAATTCTTCGAGTAAGCTCTTACATAATATGAGTGTTTCGAAAAATCTAAACCCGTCATTGTCACATTTGCCGACACATTAGAACTTGCTGTAGCTGAAAAGTCATTAATTGTAGGAGTCTTTGATGTTGACCAGCATATTCCCGATGATAAAGTGACTAATGGTTCTTCAGAAATTTTAATAGAAATCACAGCAGAATTTACTGTTGCAGATTTTAGTTCTATAATCTCAGGCAAAGCCATGCCAAATGTGCGACCATATAAATCCGATTTTCCTATTCCTATAGTATTCACGGCAACAACCTGAAAATAATACTTATCACCAATTACTAAATTAGAAACTGTTCCTGCGTATTTCCCATTAGACTGACACTCTAAAGGATATTTCTTGCCTCCTACTAAATCGCTTGATTGAGCAACTTCGACATAAACTTCTTCTAATGTGTAGGAACTAGAAATAGATACATCCTTAAAATGCACTGACTTATTATCACTGGGGAACTCCCATGATACATTGTCAATCCTTGGCATCAATGATGCATCTGTCTGGTCATACAAATATATCATGCCATAATCATACTTACTTTCTGATGTAAATATTAAATCAAACCTTTTGGATGGGTACGTCTCTCCACCTAGAATGTCTATATAAAGCATACCCAAATTTGAGTTATGAGCAAAGTCAATAGAGAATTGCCCCATTCCGTTTGTGGCAGATTCCGAATACACATTGCTTCCGTCTGTAATCTTTACTGTAAGACCCGGTATGGGATTCATGGAATTTTTCTCCACGACTACTCCAGTATAAGTGGTAAATGAAGGTGCATTTTCCTTGCAACCACTCATAATCAGTACCAATATAATGATATAAATTATGTGCTTTTTCATATAACAATCCATTATTTGCTGCGTAGTTTCAAAAAAATCACACCGCAATCAACTTTAGGTTTTAAAGAAGAGGGATAAGGGATACTTCTTGATGTTGAATAATATCTATTATTCTCTTCATATACTATCAATCTAACATCTTCAGACCAGTCATCTTCATCAATGTTAGATATATCATTTTTGCTAACTTTTAAGATAAATATACCAGCGTCGCTTGTACTCGTTTCTGCATATGTTTCATCTTCATAAGAATTGCGGATGCGTACCTTTATCCCCTTTAAGGGTTCTGCCGCATTTTGTTCACCTGTTACAACATATCCATAATATTGGTAGTCTCCCTCACTTTCTGTACAACTAGTCATTATCAGTGCGAAGAACAATATTAGTGGCATTAAGTACTTTTTCATTTGCATCTCTTTATAATTTTCTAACAGGTAAAACTTTTAATTTCTCATTGGGATTTGTTGTGGAAGCCTCTGCATTCGTCCATATGTTTATCCCTATGTAATATTGGCCTTGAATAACCCATGAAGACCAATACCAACCTGATTCAGCAATTTGTTTCGCCAACTCTTCGTTGTCTGCAAGCAAATCCAAATAATCAGCTTCTGGCAATGTCCAATCATCATACCCATCTCGTAAAGATTTACATGCAGCCTTAGCTTGATTAAAAGTATATTCCCCCGGCAGAGTCTTGTGAATCATATACCCTTCCCAAATCTTATAGTCATAAGGATTTGTTTTGTCATAAACGACAAAATCATGTAAATCGTATAATTCTGGGACATTATACAAGCTAAGTTCTTTTGAAGGATATTCACTGTCCCAATAAAAAGATAATTTGTAATAATAATTCTTCAACAAAGGAGGTGTAGTCATAGTAAACATACCAGACTCATCAGAAAAAACAATTGCATAAATCTTTACGTCATCGTATAGAGTAACCTTGACATTTGATAAAGACTGACCTGTCGAACCTTCTATCAAATGCCCTTTGATTATCGATACCGTTTCTTTGTCATCCTTACAGCTCACAAAACAAAGAATAACAACTAAAAGCCAAAAGATTTTTTTCATAAAACTAGTATTTTAATAATCAAGTATTTCTATTATTCTTCTTGCGTCTTTTTTGGAAAAACCACCTGCTATAATCTCTCGTCCACCTGTACTTTCTATTACCACATAAGCAAATAGTAACCCCGAACGAAGATGTACACTTGCAATCTTCTCTCTCTCTATTAAAGACTTTTTATATCCTGTTATTGTCCCTTTGTAATACAAAACTCTATTGTCATCTATCTCTATTCTATCGGGAAAAACAGCATTGTCATCCCCAGACCATCGACTTGCTACAAAAGTTTCCATATCTATAGTCTTGAAATCTCAATGGAGTAGTAAATAACTTTAAAAAAATGAATAATGAAAAATATAGCGGCAGTTAAAACACCTAAAAATAAATATGAAATCATTTTTACAACAAAGCCAACACCTCCTTGATCAAAAGATGTTCCTTCAAAAAGATTAGTCATCCAAACAGGGCGAACGCTATCCAAGAATAACGAAGCAAGTCCTAACGTAAAAACAACAATCAATGAAGATTTGCGTTTTTCAATGAGTTCATCGCGGTAAGTCATATAGTCCTATAATTTATTATCATTTTCACGTTTTCTTATACGCGCGCAAGAAAACGGCTGCAAAATTACAAAAAAAAATCCATAACTGCAACTTTTTCAAGCAATTTTTATCGTTTTAGTGTCATTTTACTAAAAAAATAGTAAAAAGTCGATAATTTCCCGCTGCAAATATGACAAAAAACAATGTTCTTGATAAGTTATAAAATTAGTCATGAAAAGAGCAGCTTGCGCTGCCCTTGCTCATGCTCGGAAGATATAGCCATCGACCTCCGTATAATCGCCACCGGTATCGAGTGAGCGCCAAACAGCCGAATAATCAATGCAGCATTGGAGCCACTGCGGGAGGTTCTTGAAGTAGCCGCACTCCTCGCACAGGTACTCAGCGAAATCCTCTGGGCAATCATATTTGCCCTCATAGCGCTCTTCAAAATCTTCGAGCGTGCCCTCATCCCAATTGCTCAGATACGCTTCGTAGGCTTCGCGCTTTTCCTCGCTAAGGTTGGCGTACTCCTTAATTTTATCGAACGTGCTTTCGCCCATGCAGCCCTCGCAATACCACTGCTCCGGGTAGTGCTCGTAATCTTGGAACATGAGTTCCGGCTCGGCTTCGTTGGCGTGCAAGCGGTTGCAAAACTCCATAAAATCGTGGTAGTTCTCAAAGGTGGACAAATCAATCCACATGCC
>AUXO017062910.1_pt1 | contig 11524 bp, 11 predicted proteins | sample 768731 | NCBI WGS metagenome assembly AUXO01 (sample SAMN02715735, study PRJNA202380) | gut metagenome | biome: sheep rumen | host: Ovis aries | place: New Zealand: Palmerston North | reverse complement strand
ATCTCAGCATGACATGTTGGGTCATTATCGCGGAGTACAGAGTTAGAAGCAACTGCAACGATTTTACCATCTTTGACAACTACCGCACCGAATGGACCTCCGATGCCAAGTCGCATGGTCTTAGTAGCCTGCTCTATTCCTAGATTCATAAATTCTTCATTAGTCATCAGGCTTAATCCTCCTCATATGTTGCAATATTTCGTTCTGTTTCCTGGACTGATACCGAAATAACTTTAACGTCGTCATCAATCTCAACGATAGCATCACGGACTGCATAGAAGAATTGCTGTGACATCCACTCGGCTGTAGGATTATCTTCAACAATTATTACTTTCTTACAATTTTCAATTAAGCACCTTGACAACGGATCAATTCGCTTAACTATAGCAGAATGATCATACTTATCTTCAATCTCTGACTTGATAATCTTTTTAAGGAGCTTGAAATCCATGACCATACCTGCAGAGTTAAGCTTGTCTCTACCTACAACTACCTCTACAATGTAAGAATGGCCATGAATGTTGTTTCTACATTCTTCTGAATATGTGTCTACATCAAACAATCGATGAGCAGCTTCAAATGAAACAGATGTTTTTAATTTATACATATGTATTAACCTCCGATTCATACTCGATAGGGTCAGTTACTCCGTTAGCCTTAAACGCTTCTAATCGGTCACGGCACGTTCCGCAAACTCCGCATGCTTTATCTCTGCCGTGATAGCATGACCATGTTAATTGGTATGGAACATTTAACTCAAGACCGAGCTTAACTACACCGGCCTTATTTAAGTTTATAAGCGGGCGGACAACATGGATTTTACCATATGTTCCTATACTGATAGCCTTATCCATAGCCTCTGCGAACTCTTCTGAACAATCTGCATATGCGCTACCAGCTGCATCATCAGCGTGAGCACCATACCATATTTCGCAATCCTGCCCAGGAAACAAACTATCTGCGTAAGCTGCAGCGATTGACAAAAACAGACCATTTCGGAAAGGCACGTAAGTCGCAACACGTCCTTCGCCGTTCTCTGCAATCTGATCTGAATAGCTTTTATCAATTATCTCTTCTTTAGAACCCTTAACTAATGAGCATACATCTCCGGCGTACTTCATTACAGCCGAAATGTCCTCTTCAATATGGCGTACATCATAATAATCTGCAACATCCTTTGCGCACTTGAGTTCCTTATCATGCTTCTGCCCATAGTAGAGCGATGCAGTAATTACATTTTCTTTTCCGTACTTGTTAACAGCCATGCCAACTAATGTAGTCGAATCACAGCCGCCTGAATTTAAAACTAAAGCTTTCATACTTATTATATCCTCCAAACAATCTAATTATCTTCCGGTTCTAGGGCGATGCTCACATGAGTACTGGAGCATTGAGAGCTGACGGGCTTTCTTAATATCCATATGATCTTCGTCTGAATAGGCGCTGAATGGCAAAATCGCAATTCCGCCTCTTGAGTTGAAGTCGCCATACACCTCAAGATACTTAGGGTCAAGCAAGTCTACAAGGTCTTGCATGATCATATGTGTACAAGATTCATGGAAGTCGCCGTGCTGCTGAAAGCTAAACAAGTACAATTTAAGTGACTTTGATTCCACCATATACTTGTTAGGAATGTACGAAATGTGAATTGTTGCAAAATCAGGCTGACCGGTCTTAGGGCAATTATGAATACATACCTCATTTGCAAAAAAGTTATGAATATCTTCTACTTCCATGTTATATACATTACAATTACCTGCAGGTTCAACCGAAACAACTCTATGATTAAGCGGAGGGAGGTCTAGTGTCCTGCGTCTATACCTGTTTCGATTGCTTTCCATTATAGGCACACCATTGCGCTTTAATATCTCGCTGATTCGAGTACCGTGCAGATCTAAATAATTCGATATCTCGGATATCAAGTATCCAGATGTGTATAATCTACAGATCTCTTCGTCTCTATCCTTGTGAATGATATCCTGTGCCATCTGGAGAGATTCTTTCTGCGTACGCCAGTATGAAACTTTATCTCGTATTCTATCGGCAATTGTCTCAAAATCACACCCATATTCCTGAGCAAGCATATGAACATTTTCTCCGGACTCATACCGTTCAACTAGCTCCTCAATCATCTCATCGTTGAATATATTATCATATCCATAATCTTCAGAACGATGATGATGGTAATGATCATGCTTTGATATATATTCTAAATTATCCGGACTATTATTATAATGATTGTGATCTACATGATGCACATCTAGATCCGAAGACAGCTCGTGCCCAAGAACACCTTCCATGATAGCTCTATGTCTAGAAGCTTCCCGAATATAATCATGCGATCTATGGCCATACACAAGATGCATACCTTCTCTCAAATCCGATGCTTTGACCCATTCATACTTGTGCCAATGCGTTCTCACGAGAAATTGATGATCAGGTGTACATGTTATTTCAGATGTTTCCCAATGACGTTCAGGTGTGACTTTAAAAATGCTCATAGTTACTTTCACAACAGGGACATTCTCACCTGTGCATCGTACATCACTGTACTTTCTAGCTACAGTCTTTTCTGTAGTTGGATCAAATCCAAAAACATACCCAGTAGTACCTACTAGATCTTTGATGGGCACACCTGCAGGATGTTCTAATTCATTAGTAGCAACGTCGATAAGCGTATCACCTGCGACGCATCTTGACGAAAATTCAAAGCAGTCAAGACTTACTATCTGTTCGTCTTCGACTGCATCTTCAAATTTCTTTTCAAATCTTTCAAGAATTGAGGGGTCATAATCAAACTTGTATTTTGTATTCTGGTTACCGAGTAAAGTTACTCCGTCTAAATTCTGTTCTCTGTTATCTGACATAATTATATGTCCTCCTAATTATTGGTTAGTAAGAGAGCAAGACAACAATATAGTCGACCTTGCTCTCAAATGTTCGGCTACTATTTAATTGAAATAGGATGAGCGTCTAAGTACTCTTTACCTACGTTTTCGCGTTCCCAACGCTTAACCACACCATAGCCTACGGGAGCTAAAACTACTTCAGCAATGAGTTCAAACAATCCACCTACAATTGCAGTTCCTAAACATGTAAGAACTGGAAGAGGAGCAATTCCCCAAAACTTAGGAGCAAATACAACATAAACTCCAAAAATAAATAAGAAGTTATCAATAGCTTGCCCTATAAATGTAGATATAAAACTTCTTGCAGAGAATTCAGCTGCGCTTGTCTTATTTTTGAATAATCTACCGATAGCTGAATTAACTAAGCTGTTGATTACACCGGAAACAACAAATGCAACAGTGCTGCTTAAGCAAATGAACCATACTGCGCCAAATACATAATTAAATTCTACATAAGGGGTTTCAGTAGGGATAGCTGCAACAATAGCAAGAAGAATAGTTGCGAATAAGTTTCCGAGAGCGGAGAGAATGTTGAGCATGATAGCTGCACGAGCGCCGAATCTCTTTGCAACAATATCCATGCATAAGAAAGGGAGCCAGCTTAAGATAAATCCTCCGGTAATTGCTACGTTCATAGCATTAAATATGATCTTACCGGCTGCTAAATTCATCAAACATGTGCCAAGGACAAAGAATGATGTTACAAATGCTGGTACGTTTCTGAGTAGCAGTTTATAGTCAGCTACAAGACTTTTCATCTTAGAAATCATAATTTGATTTCTCCTTCCTTTGTTAGGTTTTAATTTATTTTACCGCAGGAGTGGATAAAGGTCCGAACTGCGGATTTTAACTCAATTATAATTGAATTAACTACTATCTAATATAGGTTAGAATTCAATGTCTTCTTCATCATCCTGAATAAGCGAAGATGATTCCACCTGAGCTGATTGAGGTAACTTGTTTTCAGGTGACATTATATCTTCAGCACTCATCGCTACCGAAGGTGTAATGGTTACAGAATCAGGTCCGCCTTCACCTGCAAGATACTGCATGTTACCTGAGTTAACATCCCATGCATATGAAAATACTTGCTGATTGTTCATAGCCATACGAGACTTGAGCACTTTTATATCGAGTACGTGTTTATCAAATATCTGCCGCAAGCCGATGGCCTGCGTAGCTACACGACCGGGAGCATCTGAATTTTCTGTATTGAAAAGGTCTGGTATTGATTCACCTTTGTCATCTTTATTTCGTACTTCTCTATTAGCTTGCATTACAAGAACAACTGCGCATCCAAATTTCTTACTTAGAGAAAAGAGACCGGTTGCAATATTCTTATATTTCTCTTGGTCACGAGTTGCATGAAAATCATCAGTCATGTAAGAAATACCGTCGACTATTAGCAACTTTATGTTATGCTTCTTAACAAAGCTACTTAATTTACTTACTGAAACGCCATCAGGAAAATCTTTATCTTCTATTACATAAGCAGCAGTTTCATCTTCTGGAAGTGTTTTAAGGTATGAATAATATTCTTGAGAATAATCACCTTTATAAAGTGAGCTGTTAAGAAAGTGCCCACGCCATGTATCGAAACGTGTTGCAAGATAAGCAGATTGCATTTCTGGTGAATAGTACGCTACTGGAAATCCGTGTTTCTGAGCTGACTCCATCATTCGTGTACAAACCCAGCTCTTACCTGCGTTGGTTCTTGCAACTAAAAGCAAGAGCTCTTCTACTGTACTTAATCCTCCATACATCGCTTTATCTAATTCTTCAAAACCGGTAGGTATTCGTTTCTGCTTACTATATTCAAGAATCTGAGATGCACGCTTATTAGCTTCTTTGACAATATCCATCGGAGCAGCTGAGTTCAAGCTATCAGCCTTGTCGCATTGTCTGCTAAGATACTCCCAACTGCTGTCTACATCTCCAGAACCTAAATCCTTAATCTTATTGAATGTTTCTATAAGTATTAAGTACCGCTTATATTCCCTAAGCTTATCACACAGATACTCAATAGGCTCTGGCACAGCAATAATAGTAAAGTCAGAAAACTGGGCCATGAAGTCAAACCTACTAGGTATAGACTGATATTTACTATAATGATTATGAATGTATCTAATTTCACCAAGATATGACTTGAAGTAAGAATCGTCATACGCCATCAAAGTATCTACATCAGCAGGTACATCAGATGTCAATATTCTTGATATAACTTGAACTTCAATAGCCTCAATCATTTAATGTTACACCACTTTCTGTTTCGATATGATATCAGTAAGTTTAGCAAAGAACTGACCTTCTCCTACAAGACTCTTGACAGGAGGCGAAACAATAATTGTTGTTAAATCCGAGTTAGCTCTAGATTGCATGAGAGACAGTAATGTCTGACACTGAAAGTCTTTAAAGTTAACATAATCTATATTTGATATAATTAATATCTTAGCACCGTTAGCCCATATCTTCATGTATTCAGCTTCACTAGGCTCAGACGGACTGTAATTCCAGCTCTTCTGAACAGCGTCAATATATTTTGAAAATCTTAGATTATATGTAGTACAATGCAGCTGACTACCTTTCCAGGTTTCGCAGATACCACAATAGGTAAGTATATCAGCAACTTGCATTGTCGATGTATCTATAACAGAAGCTACCTTACCTTTACATTTTTGAAGAATGGAAATGTATTTCTGAAGTGCCTCAGGTTTACACTTAAACACATCGCTATTCATCGAAATTCCGTTACGCTCAAGAAGATAGGACGTCTGTGCAAGAGCGGGACATGACTTATCGCATTGACAATATTCAAAACAGTGTCCTGAGAATATACAATTATACATTCAGTCCTAACCTCCTTAATATTGGATTTCTAGATCGCTTAAACGAAACTCTACTTGCTACACACTGCTTAGCAATATTAGTTATATCTGCGTAGCCCTTAGCTATATAATTCTCTGATGGCATGAACAATGTTAAGAACTCATTCAGTGTTCCATACATAGGATAATTATGAATGATACCTTTGTCGCGTTCAAGCAAGTATCTTCTAACTACATATTCTTTTATGTATTCAGACTGTTTAGGAATTATCTGTGCTTCAGGCAGGTCATCCCAAACTTCTTCTACAGGATAAAGTTTACCGTCTATCTCTATATCGAAGTAGAATCCTTTTAAGACTCCATCAACTATTCTTTGCAATTTATAGAAATGAGGATACCTAATTATGTTGTCAACTATGTCTTCTTCGGAAAATCCTTCTATAGGAAGTATTAAGCCTAAATCATCATCTAACTTAATTCCCTCTACAGGTTCATACATAACGGATGCTCTAGTTCTAATTAACTTGTTCGGATATAAAGCATAGAGTTCAGAATCTGTAAATTTAGATACATCAGTTGTTATAGATATCTCATTCTGTTTAGTAGGTATCTCCGGAAGAGTTGTGTATATCACAAGCTTATCAGGGCCATCCTGCTGAGACAGCCAGGGCTTGTTATAATCGAACTGAGGATATGTAGGTGACTTGATATATAGATCTTCTTTCTGAGTATATTTAGAACTTTGTGAATCAGATTGAGATATTGCAGCTTTAACTTGATTAAGCGTTGTGGTAGCTTTAACTGGTTTAGAAATTGGAGAATAAGGCTTAGGCGTATCTTTTAAGATAGGTTTAACCGGGTTAGGATTCACTGATGTCAGATTATCACTGAATATGTCATCAGATAATGAAGATACAGGCTCTACATCCCATTCAATTGCGTCAACAGTTAAGTATATCTCTTTTAGTATGTTTTTAACTACATCCTGATCTACTTCTGGCATAGTCGATAATGGATCGGCTGTTGACCAATCAAACAAAGGAAGAATCTGATTAGTTAAAATAAAGTAGGTCATAGTATTAAGCGCATCTACGACACGCTGTTTAAACCTCTTTGTATTTGAAAAGTGGGAACAAACGTATGCAATGAGAGATGAGTGGGCTTCAGATAGTTTAGCTTTGTGAGTCCTAGGCCCTGCATACTTTTCAGAAATTGATGTGAATTTTATCTTGTTCGTGAATGTGTAGATAGCCACAATACAAAATAACCCCTTTGTTAGTAATTAATTATCAGTAATTTCAATACCAGAATCAATAAAAATTAGGTCAGAAGAATATTGAGACAACGTTTGCCATTTGTCAAATATCCTTGACCTCTGGTTAATAAGTTCATCTGATTTATATAACGATTTTTTGATTTCTAATTCAATGACAGCTGCTTGAGATGTATAATGTAATTCGTCATCTCCAATAGATGAAATCTCTTGCGGTAGCGGAAACTTAGACGATTCCATCTCAGATGCTATCCAATTATTAAGAATACTTGCAAACACGCCGCCGTCATTTGTTCTACAATAATATCCATAAGCTACAATGAACCAATCAATCCAATCAGGTATCTTCTTTCTGTTATATATGAATCCTTTTGAATTGAATCTTGCGTTAAACCATTTAACTAAAAGATCTCGGCATAAGCTAACATCACTGCTAGTAAACTTAACATTTCGCAAACTATCAAATTGATGCTTCCAATTATGCATCTCAATCTGAGCTGAGCTTGAAGGTGAATCAGATGACTTAGCATTATCTGAAAGTGTATATTCAAACTTTATGTTAAGCTTGTCACATATGAGATTAATTTGGCTTAAAAGTAAATTGACAAGTTTGATATATTTCTGCCTAGTAGGTTTGTACAAAGATTGATCGCTATCTGAAAACGCTTTAACAGACTTGTAAGTCCGTTCTTGTGTTGATATAAGATCATCTACATACACATACTTCTTATCCATTAGTTAAAGTTTCCATCCTCAATCTAAAACGTATGAATCCTAACAAACATAGAGATAGAGTCAAGCTACTAAATTATGAGCCATGCTTTCGCGATTCGGGCTAAAAGTGCCAAGTACTTTTAGATGCCTAGACAATCATAATTCAGTAGCTTGGCTCTACCTCAAGGGTCATACCTTTTGAGCAAATAATCATAAGCTGTGAGTCGGGTTCATCGGTTACAATGATGTATAACGATGATACACTTAAGAATTATAAGCTGTGATCAACTGGGGATGTTAGCTGACCACATTTTGATTATATGACCACATTTAGAAAAAATCAAGCCCTAAATTTAAAAATTTTTGATTAGATACGTTCAATAATGTGTATGAGAACGTCAATTTTACAAATATAGCAAAATTGGTGGTCAGGAAGGTATCAATTTTACAAATATAGCAAAATTGAACCGCATATATAAAAGTTTTTATAAAAGTTTTTATAAAAGTTTTTATAAAAATATTAATATAAATATGCGTTTTCAGCCCTTCAAATTCGGGTCAAATTTAACAGATGTTAACACATTAATCGACAAACTTTTTCAAAAATTTTGATAAACATATTGATTTTTTGATAAAGGTACTCTATAATAGAATTGTGAAAAGGGATAACATAATAAAGAAGGCTAAATAAAGATGGATCATGGGGATGGTAACATCGTTTAGGACTTCTAATAATTAGAAGTTCTAATGTAATGTATGGGGAGATATATTGAACAATGGATTGGGATGTCATTAATTCTAAGTATCCAAGTAAACTAGATGCTAGTACACTTACTAAGGACGAATGGAGAAAACTCCGAACAATAGAATTATATGACTATTTACCTCAAACTACTTTAGAAGAGAGATACACATATACCGATATCAGAGATGCTGTAATCGAACTGAATTATACATTTTTTGGATACATAGCATCACATAAATTTATTAACAATTCTTCAATTTCTTATGAGGACAAATTTCAGTCCGCGCTTCTTCACTTCATGGAGATGTGGCATAAATTCAGATTTGCTAAAAAGTATAGAACAGACTTATCATTTGGTGTATTTTTCAAACCCAGAATTACTGAGTGTATGGAAAGAGAACTAGATGATGTTAAATATAGTTTAAGACGTTCTATGTGCATGGAAGTCGGAAATCAGCTCGGCAAGCACTGGGCCAAAGTAACATATGACGATCTGAAACATGTAACATTACCTCCAGACAAACTTGCATCGCTTAAAGCGATATTCGGATCAATGTACAATGCTGATCTAGAGACACATGCATTATTTATAGAGTCTGATGAGAACTACATAAGTGACTTAGAAGGATTCTCAGATAACTACGATTCATTAGTCGATATGCTTGTTCATGAGATGTGTGTTCAAGAGAAGAAGCTCGAAGATTCAGATCTTCTTAATCTTGCAATGTTACTTGACATACCTTTTGAAAAATTAAAACAGCTTCTTCCCGATGCTGAGAAAAAGCTGTATGATCAAATTCAATTTAAATTAGCAATAACAGATACATTTGCAACCGAGTAGATAACCCGGTGATCTCCTTCATCTAGATAGGTCTAATATATCTAATGATAAATCTATCATAAATATTAATCACCAATCAAAAATCAAGTATTAGAATTAGAATTAGTTGATTCCGTTCTTAAGATGTGTTCTGCGGTCTCCAGTTAACTTTCTATATGGAAATACATTTCTTATGTAGTGCCAGAAGAATGAGCCCTTACTAGGATATGTTATAAATCTTCTCCAAAGTTTTATCGGGACATCGAAGTATAAGTAGATGTCTCCAGGTCCACCATTCCTACCTTTAAACTGAATAACCATATCACCAACTGTGCTCTTGTTATCTTTTATGTTAATTCCGTATGACCAAAGATTCGATGATTTAACTCGAATCATATTCTTTGTTAGGTCTCTCGAATTTGTTGCACAATTTATTACAGCACGCCTATCAGATACATCAATCATCATATAGTTTGAGAAGATTGATTTACTTTCTTCTAGTCGTTCTATTATGCTGTCTGGTCCGATAAATATTTCACACGTTCCATCGGTGTCAGCATTCATTCGTAGATTATGCTCGTCAGGTGTGAGATAGAATAGTGTGTCGCCTTCTCTTAATGTCCAAATGTTGTTTCCTTTAGGTTGAAAACCATAGCTGTCTATTATCCATTCAACATCATCTGCAGAATATCCTATATTTTCTTCAGTCGCAGAAGCGATTGGATGCGTCGATACAAAACGTTCAGCGCATTCAATAGTTGCAAATCCAACTTGCCATCTCGGAATCTTTCCGTTGAGCTCTATATAATATCGATTCTTGTGTTTTATTATTTCATAATTCTTCATGACAGCTGAGTCTCCAAACTTCTTTAGTATATGAAATCATAATCCTGATAAGCTTTTTCGATTTTCTTTACAACATCGGCATAAACACGCTTAGTAGCATGCTCTACGTTAACTAAGTCTTCTGGGTCGTAAATTATCTGACCGATTGTACGCTCCATAGACGTTATCTCAGTTACATTGACTCTTATCTTATTTCTATATGCTGCAATAGATAAATCAAATCGCATTTCATTCATCTCTTCGCCGGGTGCTTGATAGTACATAAACATATACACGTCGCACGTGTTCGGAGCAAACGAAATCTTATATGCACCGTCTATCTGCTTATACAGAAACTTTCCAAACTTATTTACAAGTTGTCCGCCTTCCATGCTAGTAATCATCCTCCAATTGTTATTTTATGAACCGTCCGGTGGAATCATCGGGCCTTTGTGCTGAATCCATTGCCCATCTACTCTCTTATATATAGGCTTGTCTAAAGGCCATGTTCCATCTTCGTGTTTACTTCTTATGTTGTTTACAGTTTTTGTACCATTGACAGATTGTGCGTTCATGTCGGGTGGTAACCATCTGTGCCAGATTCCATCACGCCTTTCGTGTACTGGAGATGTCATCCAGTGTGCATAGCATGTGAATTCACCATGGTCACTTAAGGGCTTACCGTCAAGCCACTCGGCACCTCTACCAGATCTTGAATTCTGGACTCCCCACCAACCTTCAAACAAGTAATCTTCAAGTGTCGGTAAAACAATTCCTTCGCCTTTTCTTATGAAGTACTGAGGCTGTCCGGGTACATCAATCTCAATGAAGTTTGGATACACTGCACAATCGTCCGCAGTAACAACATGAGACGCAGATGAAACATATGATCTGTCTCTAACCTGACGTGCAGGAGTTCCTCCGTTGCCAATGTAATATGTATAGTGTCCTATTGTATGACTACTTTCTACATTTGTTCCATACAAGTTGTCGACTCTAGTATCTACGTGACCGTCACAGTAGTTAAAATGATAATTTCCAAACGCCCAGTCCCATTCTACGTGATAAGGATTATCACAATTACCTACAGCTGCGCGTCCACCGCTTACAGATATTGTTATTCCGTTTCTTGCAAGTAAGACTGAGGGTGGAATAAAGGTATGAGCAGATGCAGTTCCGTGAACCCACTGATCGTCACCAGAGCCGCCTGAATATTTACCTCCGGTACCTAAACTTATTGTACCTGAACCAGGAATTACACCTGTAAGAGAATCACCATCACACCACATTGGATCTTTGTGACTACCATATTCTGGCTCCCTGTAATCGGGGTCACCTGGCTTACCATGTCCAGGGTCGTACCACTCGTCGTCATAGTAGTCACCAGTAGGTGCACCCTGTACATAAAACGTT
>AUXO010058019.1_pt1 | contig 11524 bp, 11 predicted proteins | sample 768731 | NCBI WGS metagenome assembly AUXO01 (sample SAMN02715735, study PRJNA202380) | gut metagenome | biome: sheep rumen | host: Ovis aries | place: New Zealand: Palmerston North | reverse complement strand
GTAAAGGAAACTGATAAAGCTTATGAAATAGAAATTGCCAATCCTGGATTTGGAAAAGATGAAACAAAAATTGATGTAAAAGATCATGTTATTCATGTTTCTATGGAGATAGAAACTGAAACAAAAGATGATGACAAATATCATGTACATCAATGGAGTAAATCATCTTATCAAGAATCTTGGAATCTTCCAGAAAATGTAATTGAAGATCAAATCACTGCTAAAAATAATGATGGTGTTCTTACAATTACATTACCTAAGAAAGAGGAATCTAAGGTTGAATCAGATTCAAGGATAATTGAGATTGAATAATATTTTATAATTATTCTTAAATTTTAAAGGGATAGGGATTTTTATCCCTATCCTTTTTTTAAATAAATTAAGATAATTACATATGGCTAAAGATTACTATAAAATATTAGGAGTAGATAAAAATGCTACTGATGAACAAATAAAGAAAGCTTATCGAAAAGCTGCAGTTAAATGGCATCCTGATAGATGGACAGATAAATCTGAGTCTGAACGAAAAAATGCAGAAGAAAAATTTAAAGAAGCGGCAGAAGCTAATGAAGTATTATCAGATCCAGATAAACGAGCTAAATATGATAGATATGGAGAGAATTGGGAGCAAATGGGAGGAGGATTTGGCCCTGGTGGATTTAATATGGATATTGGAGATATAATACGTAAAATGCATGGTGGACATAATCCGTTTAGTGATTTCTTTGGAGAAGGATTTAATAGTGGACAACATTCTAATGGACCTATACCAGGACAAACTGTTCAAATGCGTTATGAAATAGGTATTAATGAAATATTTAATGGACTATCTAAAGAAATTAAAGTAAATGTAAAAGGTAGATGTAAAGAATGTAATGGAACTGGTGGATCTGCAGAAGTATGTGAGCATTGTCATGGAACTGGTTATATACAAAATACTCAATATACAGCATTTGGAATGATTTCTAATTCTGGTCCTTGCCCATATTGTCATGGATCAGGTAGAATTATAAAGAAAAAATGTCATAAATGCCAAGGAACAGGAAAAGTTGATATTGAACGTAAAATCAAATTGAATATACAGCCATTTATAAGAAATGGAAGTACTCTTAAATATACTGGAATGGGATATGAGTCAAATGATAAAAATGGTGTAAATGGAGATTTGATTATTCAAGTTATATATAATATTGATACATCTAAATATAATATATCTGGAAATACTGTATATGAAAATATAAAAGTACCTTATTATGATTGTATATTAGGAACAACAATAAAACATACATTGCCAAATAATAAGAAAGTAGATGTTGTTGTAAAACCATTAACTACTGACGGAGATAATATAATATTGAATAAAGAAGGATTAAATGGTGGTAATTATATATTTGTTGTAACTCCTGAATTACCAAAACGTTCTATATCAACTAAATTATCTGATAAAGAAAAGAAGCTATTAGAGCAAATTAAGAAACTACATTAAAAATATTTTATTTTTAATAAACATATAAATAAAATTACTAAATAATATGGAACAAGGACAACTTAATAAAAAATATTGGAAACTTACAGGTTTAACATATTCTATTGAAGATCTTATTAAAGATTGTGCTAATAAATCAGAAGAAGATAAGTTTAATTTAGCTAATGCTTTAGCATGGAATATGAAAGCTGGAGTTATTATTACTGATGGAGAAGCTAATACTTTATATACAGAAATTATTAGTGAGTTAGCTTCACAACTTGGTGTTGATGAATCAAAACTTTCAAGATTAGTTGAAGAAAATAATGATGGAAATAATCATGAAGATGAAGATGATTCAACTAAAGGAGAAATAATAATTAACCCATAAAAAATATTTTAATATGTTACCAGGATTTATAACCTTATATAAAGATACTGATAATTTAATTCATTTATATTTTTTTAAAGGTTTGACAGATAATAATCAATCATATTATTATGATTTAGATATGTCAAATTGTAAATATAAATATGATAAAAAAGTATACTCTGATGGAGCTATAGATTATATTTTTTCAAATAATAAAATTAAAAGTATTAGTTGTAAGTTAATTAATTATAAGCAAGAAATTGAAAATTTTATTTGTAAATTATAAAAAATAAAGCAACCAACTTAGTTGGTTGCTTTTTATTTATCTTTAATTAAACTGTATCATAATATTATCATAATTGTTTAATCCGTCTGGATAAACTACATTTCCTATCTTAATATAATTATAAATTGTTGTTTGTGGATTTGTTATAATTAATAGTTTAGTTCCTTTATAAATTACTATATCTCCTACTTTCAATATCTTTGTATTTATTCCTGAAGGGTTTGTAAAAATAATATTGTTATTACTATAATCAAATAATTCTGCTTCAAATCCTAAATTTGGTTTTTTATCAAAGTATAATTTTCTTTCATCTAATGTAGGTAAATAATCTAAGAATGAGTTTCCACCAATATTGTCATCAAAATTAAATTCAACATTATTTTCAATTAATTGTTGATTGTTCAATACTCCATTAATAACTGATAAATAATAAAAATTACCACTAGCTTTATATGCATTAGGATCAAGAGTGAATTCAAATTCTATATCTTCTGTTCTATTAAATACTATATCATCTGTATAAGTATCTCTTAAATTTGTATATTCTTGTCTTGTTAAAGTTTTATCTGAATTAGATCCTTTAATAGTTACTTTTCCTTTAAATTTATTTAAACCAGTATTTTTAAGTTCAATTAATTCATTAACAGGATAATCTATCCAATTTATTCCTACTAAGTTTGTGTTATTTATTAATCCTGAATAAAGCATTGGAACATCTTGTCCTTCTTTATTTTTAAACATTTTTATCTTTAATTCATGTACCCAAGTTTGTATGAATTCTTGTGTATTTATTCCTTCAACATTTTCAAAAGTCACATTTAATAATTTACTTGTAGGCGTATAATCAAAGCTATTTATTTTATTTCCTTTTAATGTTATTGTTTTAAGATCACTTGGCAATGTTACTTGTGTAAATTCATTATTAGGATAAGGAACAAATGATTTAATTGATGAATCTTTAGCTTTAAATGTTTTTAAGTTTGTAAGATTTCTTAAATTGAAATTTTTCTTTAATTTCTTGCAATTAGTAATATCTATAGTTTCTAATGAAGTAATTGTTGAGATTCCATTAATACTTTCTATTTGACTTTCTTTATTAGAGTTTCCAATTATAAGTTCTTTTAAATTACATGATGTTTCTTTAATCCAGTTAGTTTCTTCAGTTGATAATGAATTGACTATTTTATCATAATTTGAAATAAGATCTATTGAAATAAGCTTATTTGTATTTTCTGAAAAATCTAATTTATTAATACTTGAAGGATTCAATATTTCAAATGTTTGTTTATCTTGATTTAATTGAAGTGTATTTAATATATTGAAATTTGTTGTTTCTTCTGTATATTTATCATTTCCACAAATATTAGTTGTTTGATTTATATTAACATTGAAATAATCTTTTTTATTTGGTTGAATTGTCAATATTTTATCATTATTTCTTAATAATGTTGAATTCATATCAAATTTTATAACATTGTTAAACCAATTATTATAATCACTTGTAAAATTAATATATGCAAATATACTCTTTGATCCTAATGTCTTTGTATTTAATATAAACTTAATTCTTGTATCTAATTCTGAAATAAAATAAGTTTTTAAATTTCCTCGTTTATCTTCAATATTATCTGAATTCTCTTTAAAATATAAATCTACTCTATCTTTTAATCTGTTAATATCTGAAATTTGATAAGTATAATATGTGTTGAATCCTTCATAAGATATTGTTGTTGGAATATATACAATATAACCATTAGCATCATACATTTCTTCACAATAATATCCTATATAAGATACATCATAACTTAATTCTGTATATTTATAATCTGTATATTGCTTGCTGAAATCATAAGTATAAGTTATATCATCATTATTAGTAGTATAAGTAGTTCCTTGTGAATGATATGGATATTTTTTTCCTAAATATGTTATTTCTCTAAGTTCTATTGGATCTCCTTGATAATAATTTTGCTTATTGAATGTCATTTCATTCATATTAACAAAGATGTCTAATAAATCTTTAGAAGGTATAATATTTGTATTATCATAATTAGAATTCAAATCATCTTCATAATCATAATTTATTTCTATTACATTTTTATCTATAGAAAATTTATCAATAGAAACATTTTGAAATTTATCCATATATGATAGTGTAGCGTTTAATGTATCTCCAATATTTTCATAATTAACTTTATTCTCTGAAAATATATCATTTTTAAAATTTGACCAATATGAATTATAGTCATTAGTTTGAGTTAGAGTACCAAATGTATCATTGATAACTCCATAATTTCTATTTTCAACTGTTTGTCCTGCTTGACTAGCATTTGGTCCTGTATAAAATGTTATATTTGGTAAAGTTGATACTTTTAATTGTGCCATATTTTAAATTTTAATTTATATTTACAACGCATTCAGCATGCAATTCTTTTCCATCTTTATCATTTGTAGTTATAATTATCTTAGTAGTTCCTGATTTCAATGCAGTTATATTTCCATTATTATCAACTTCTGCAATTGTAGGATCTTCTGAAATATAATTCAAGACTTGTAATGATGCATTATCTGGATAGACTGCAGTAATTAATGTATAGTTATCATTAACATTCAAGTCTAAGTTATAACTTGATAATATGATATATTCTTCTGATGACTCTGATAAGATAATTTCTTCTGAAGCAATCAATACTTCAATATCAATACTTGAGATAACACCACTATTGTCTTGAGCTACTGCATAAATCTTAGCATTACCAGGAGTTCCTGCAATAAATCTTCCTTGACCATCAATATGTGCTATATTATCATTAGTTGAGTACCATTTTAATGTCTTATTATAAGCTTCAGCTGGTGTAATTATATATGGAATCTCATAAGTATTTCCATTACCATATACAATCATCTTAGTATTATTATTAAGTTCAATACCAGTTATCAATATTACTGATTCAAGTCTACATGTTGCATAAGTATTAGATCCATCAGTTGCTCTAACAGTTATGATAGCGTCACCACCATTCTTAGTTATGACTTTACATGAATGAGTATCTTCTGATACTTGTAAATCAGCAATGAATGAATTACTTATTGACCATTCTAAGTTTTTATTATTTGAAGAATTAGGGAATATTGTTGCAGTTAAGTTATATGTGTCACCTAAATCTAATGTAATCAAATCACTATTAAGATATATATTTGATATAGGAGTCTTACCAATCAAGTAAATTTCTTTTTTTGCTCCTCCATCTATTGTACTAACAATAAGTTTGATAGGATCTGTGTATCTTGTTACTTTAATTTGACAACTTAAAGTATCATCTGAAACTGAAAGATAGACATTAGGATTAAGTGATTCAAGTTCCCAAGAAAGCTCTTTTACAGAAGTATCAGAAGGCAATAATTGTGCTTTAATAGTATTCATAAATCTATTCTTTCCTTCTGTATCTATTAATATGTCATAGCAATTATCTAATACTATCATTTCTTCTTCCTCATCTTCACTTTCTATTTCTTTTCTATATAATCCATCAATAACAATATCTTGAGATTTAGTCAATACATTAAGAGTTATCATTGCTGATAAACCTGTATTATCAGTAGTTTCTGCTTTGATTGATACTTCTCCTTCTTTAATAAATGTAACTAATCCATTTTGATCAACAGTTCCAATTACATCTAAATTCTCTTTATATAAAGTAGGAATTTCATCATCATCTTTAGAATATATAACAAAATCATTAGCTAATAATTGATAATCATCAGTAAGATTATTAATGACTAATTTAATATATGCATCTTGTTCTTTAATGAATATATCTACATTTTCATCTTTTAATGAAATATTATTAGTTTTTTCATCAAGAATAAATGCATCTTCAAAACTAATGACTTTATAATCATCATCAATTATAGTATATTTTAATTCTTTATTAGTAGCATTTGATGGAGTGATTATTGGATTTAATTGAATTGTATCTCCAACATATCCTTTAATATTTGTTGATTCAAATATTAATGAATTTATTAAAACAACAATATTCAAATGTATTTCAGCATAAATATTTGGATTTTCTACTGAATAGATTTTAACAGTAGTTTCTCCAGGAGTATCTAATGCCATAATTCTTCCATCTTCAAATACTTTAACCATATTTTCATCATATTCAATTCCAATAGGAGAATTAATATAATTTGTAGGAAGTATAGTTATTGCTTTTGTAATAATATTATTTATATCACTCTTAATTGTAATAGATGTTGAATCATCAATTTTAATACTTGAAATTCTAATATGAGAAACAATAACTTCTTCTTCTGATGTATCTGGTATGATATATTGTTCTTCATCATCAGGAATATTTGTAGTAGAATAAATAATATTTGAAGTTGTATCTTCTGAAATAGTTTCAAATTCTAAATACATCCAAGTAGGTTTATTTACTGGATGATATTCATACCAAGAATTAGTTTCTCCAGTATCAGTATTTATTATTTCTGACTCTAAAGTTCTAGTATAACATTCACTTAATTCATCACTAAGATAGAAATCTTTCCATACATCAAAATTTTCTAACTTAATGTATTCATCTCCATTCTTTATAAAATATTCTACATCAAGACCATCATCTTCATATGTCCAATATTTAACATATTTTTTATGATTAGATGTATCATAATTGACAATAGTTATATCTTGATTATCTGCTTTAACATTAAATTCAAGTTTTAAGAATACTTCATCTCTAAAAAGTAAATCATATGTGTCAGCATTTAAGATTATTTCAGATAATGAATTTAAAAAATCATAATAGACTTTTCCTCTATATCCACTCCATACAGCATATTCATTATTATCTGTAACATCATCATTAGCAATTACAAGAACTTTTCTATTAGTTTGCAAATCTTGATAAGGAGCATCTCCTTTATCTCCATCTTCTCCTTTATTTCCTTGTTGTCCTTGCTCACCTTGATGACCATTATATACAATAAAATATTTACTTCCTAAAGTATTAAAAGAAACATCAATAACATTAGTGATAGATTCTCCAGAAGCTTCTATCTCATTAATATTAATAATTTTATCTCCTTGAACTTGAGGAACTTTTATAGCATAATTTGTTTTTTGTTCTTTATTTGCAACTATTAATTTTGCATCAGATAAGGCTGTTAATAAAAGCTGAAGATCTGATACTCGTTGAATTTGTGTAATCATTTATAAATAGTTTGATATTTTTAATTTTTCCAACCATCAGTTTCAGACCATGGCTTGTCATTAATCCAATATCCTCTACCGAAGCAACTTCTTATATATTGCCATATAAGTCTAGCTCCTTGATATATAGCAGCAATATGTCTATTTCCTTTGTATATAGTTACAATCTGTTTATCATCTACATATAAAGCCATATTAATTATTATGTATTGTTTTTATTCTTCAAATATAAAATATTTAGTATCATCATGAATCAAACCAGCTTGTAAATCTCTATCAAACTCATCTTGTGTATCATAATATACTTCTTTAAGATCAGATACTTGTGAAGCTATCCATTTTCCTAAAGATGCACTAGTCATTCTTACTGCTAATGCTTCATCTGAGAAATTTTCAAGGTCATCTAAATTTACAATATAATCTAATATTTGCTCATTAGATTGATTCATAAGGACTATACCAGTATCACCTTTTTGACCTTTATCTCCAGTTTCTCCTTTAATACCTTGAGAACCTTGTTGTCCATTATATACATTGAATTGATATGTACTTCCATCAGAAAGTGAAATAGTTATAGGATTATTTGCACCATCTCCAGAATTTCTAACTTGTGTTATTGATTCAATTTTATTACCAAGTAAAATACTAATAGGCAATTTATAAGTTTTGTTCTTATAAGCTACCATTAAATATTCATTTCCTGTAAGATTATTTAAAGTATTAAAACTTGAAATTTTTCTTCCATTAATAGCCATATTATTAATATAGATAATTTTTAAAAGTCATATTCCATTACCATATATCTATCATATTCTTCATTGATAAGAAAACTATCACTAGTCTCTGATAATATCAATGTATATTCACCAAAATTCTCATTAATATAATCTTCTAAATAAGTGTCAAGGATCTCTATTTGAGGATCATTCTTATCGGTAAATATATAATAATTCTTATTCATAATAAATATATTAGTTTTATTAAAAATAAAAATTTAACTAAATAAAAAAAAGACACTTCTTCAAATACTATATTAAATTAATATATTATGAATAATATGAAATATGGATTTAAATTATGAAATAACTGATAAATATACAGTAACTTGTACTGAAGATATATTAGACAAGTATTATGTAAATAATTATACTTATGAAGGAGATATATTCCATGAAAATGTAATAGATGAAAATGATCCTACTCAATATATTGATTTATCTGATTTTAATCAATATTTTCCAAAATCTATATATGATGGATATACAGATAATTTAGCTTATCTTTCTTTAGAATGGAATATTAAAAATAATAAATGGATCATAGGATATAAATATGATATTACAAATGAATGGATGATTAATAAAGAATTTGAAAATATTGAAAATATAAAAAATGTATTAAAAGATTTATTAGATAATATTCCAAATTATTGTTAAATATTGTTAAATAATTTAAATTATACTTTTTTTAATCTATATTATAAATATTATTCCGAAAAAAATTATATTTATTATTTCGGAGAATTGTGAAGAGAGTTAGTAATAATTTATGTAAAACAAATCAAGCAAAAGTAGATAAGTGGCTTAATAAGTATAAAAAATTAGATAAAGATATTTTAGAAGAAGACTTTATTTATTTATCTAAATTAATTAATGACATTATAAAAAATGATTCATTTTCTTTAAAAGATTGTTCAGAAAAAAACATTGTAGAATATTATCTTAATCAGATTCCAATGCCATTATCCAAAGAAGATTTATATGATGATGATTTTTGGAATATTATTAAGAAAAATGTAAGATCTAAATTATCTATAAAATATACATCAAATAAGAATTTTAATAATAATATTGATATATATTTTAATGAAGTTAAGAGTGAATATATTAAGATCCCTTTTAATGAAAGTGATAATTTAGAATTTACAGAAGAGAATTATGATGTTTTTATTAAGAATAATCTTAAATTAGTAATTGAATGTGCTAAACGATATCAAAATTTAGGATTAGAATTTGATGATTTAATTCAAGCAGGTAATGAAGGTTTGATGATGTGTCTTAAGAAATATAAGAAAGACAAAGCTAATTTAAGAGTATCAATGTTAAAATTATTGAAAGAATCTCCTTTAAAGAAATTTACTTATGATGATGCAAGAGAATTAGTAAAGAAAGGTTTTATATATAATAAAAATTTAGATGCTACATTGAATAAGTTACCTTATACTGGTTTTGAATCAAAAATTGATTTTGAAAATTGGATAAAGCAAAATATTAAAAGAGCTTCATTTGCATCAGTAGCTTTTATGTGGATTAGAGCATATATAATTATTGAATTGAATAAAGTAGCAAATATTATACATGTTCCTCAATCTGCTCAGAAAAATGGAACTAAAATGGCAAATGTAATTCGATTAGATAGTATTAATCCACATACAAATGATTGTTATCATGACAATCAAACATCTAAAGTCACTAATGAAGAATTCTTATTTGAAGATGAGAATTTAGAAAGAGTAGAAAAAAATAATTTATTTAAAGAATTAATTGATAATTCATTATATGCATTAACTGCATTAGAAAGGAGGATTATTAAGAAAAAATTTGGTATTGATTGTCCATATGAGCTTTCTATCAATGATATTGCAATGAATGAAAGTTTGTCTGTCAATAAAGTCAAATCATTATTAATGTCTGGTATGAAAAAGATTGAAGCAAATATCAATCCAAGAGATAAAGAGATGATTATGAATTTATTATAAAATTGAATTTATCAATATTTTAACTATATTAATTATATAAATTTTTAAAGTTTATATAGTTATGATTCAAGAATTTTTACAAAACAAAATTTATCATCCAGTAGAGATTGATAATAATAGTGTAGAAGGGCATGGCCATACTTTATCAGTAAAAGTGGTTATGCCTTGTTTTTGTCAAGCTAATTGTGAATTCTGTTTTAATAAGTTGACAAGAGAAACACAGCTTCATGATTGGAATACATTTCGTTCAAATTTATTTATGAGTTTGTCAACTATTTTCAATACATTGAATAATAGAAAAATTAGTATTGATATTACAGGAAATGAACCAACATTCAATATTAAACATTTTAAACAATTGATGTCAGATTTAGCATACTTTAAAACAGTATGGTCATCTAAAGTTGACAAGATTGTATTAACTACTAATGGTTATCATCTTTATGAGTGTATTAGAGATATGATTGATATAGTAGATATTGTTAATATTTCTTTACATAGTCCAACTTATGAAGGTCGTATGAATATTTTTAAGACTAAATATATTCCTTCAAATGAGGATCTTAAAAATATCAATAAACTATTAAATGAATATTGTATTAAATCTACATCAGTAGCAGTAATTCATCATGAATGTAGTTTTAAATATATTGTTGAGAAATTTGTTGAGTTTTCAAGAGAAGTAGGTTTTATTGATACACGAATTCGACTAGATTTTACTACAACTAATAATTTAGTTAAACGATTATTTGATATAGTTAAATTTGATAATGAAACAGTTTATTATCAAAATGGATTAGATTCTAAATTTTTTAATATAGATGGATTTGGAGTTAGTATTTATAGAGGTGTTCCTGAATTGATTGATTATGTCATAGGTGTAGAAATGGTTATTGATGATAATGGAATTCTATATCTTGATTATAATAAAAAATTGCCTCTTAATGAAAATGATATTAAATTGTTTGATAATAATATTTATATTATAGATAATAATGGCAAAGAAGATTGAAGAGAAATATAAGCAACTTTCAGAAACAGAGCATATTCTTCATAGACCTGGAATGTGGATAGGATCTACTAAAAATGAAGAACGTCAAGTTTTTGTTTATGATTCAGAAGAGAATAAGATGACTATGAAAGACATTACTTATTCTCCTGCTATGCTTAAGTTATTTGATGAGATATTGTCTAACTCTTGTGATGAATTTAGACGTAAAGATAATATGGGGTTGAATTCTATCATTGTCAAATTAGATAAGAAAACAAATACTATATATGTTGAAGACAATGGTGGAATTCCTGTAGTACAACATAAAGAAGCTAAAATGTTTGTTCCAGAATTCATATTTGGTCAACTTCGTACTTCATCAAACTATGATGATACAGAAGATAGAAATGTGATAGGAACAAATGGTGTAGGT
>AUXO017807141.1_pt1 | contig 11526 bp, 10 predicted proteins | sample 768731 | NCBI WGS metagenome assembly AUXO01 (sample SAMN02715735, study PRJNA202380) | gut metagenome | biome: sheep rumen | host: Ovis aries | place: New Zealand: Palmerston North | reverse complement strand
GAGTTTGTTCAAATTCGTGATTACTGCAAACAGATTGGAATACAGTTTCTTTCAACGCCCGATACTGAGGAAGATATGGACTTCTTGCTAGGGTTAGGAATTCCGGTGCTAAAGATTGGTTCTGGAGAAGTTACAAATATTCCCTTCTTGCGGGCAATAGGCAAGCGGCATCAAAAAGTGATACTCTCAACAGGAATGTCTATGCTTTCAGATGTTGAGAAGGCGTATAATACATTGATGGAAAGCGGTTCCAAAGAAGTGGCCTTGCTTCATTGTACAACCAACTACCCATGCCCTTACAAAGAAGTTAACCTCCAGGCTATGCAGACAATGAAAGCTGCATTCAAATGCCAGGTGGGATATTCAGACCACACAATGGGAATAGAGGTCCCTATAGCTGCTGTAGCCATGGGAGCAGAAATAATTGAGAAGCACTTTACGCTTGATAAGAATATGGAAGGACCAGACCATAAGGCTTCTCTTAATCCACTAGAGTTAAAACAGATGGTAACATCCATCCGTAATATTGAAAAAGCCATGGGTAATGGCATTAAGCGTCCCAATGCATCAGAACAAAAGAACGCAGAAGTAGTTCTGAAAAGGATTATAGCTAAGAAACCTATTAAGAGGGGAGATATACTAGGGGAGGATAACTTAGCACTTCTCCGTAGTTCTGAAGGTATTCCAGCCAAGTTTTGGGATTTGATTGCAGGAAAACCTGCAAAAAGAGATTATAAAGAAGACGAACCAATAGAACTATAATGAAGAGCTTATTTTTGATTACAGCTAGAGGAGGAAGCAAGGGTATTCCTCATAAAAATATAAAACTACTGAATGGTAAACCTCTTATCTACTATTCCATTGATATTGCTCGCCAATTCGTGGATGATGGAGATATCTGTGTATCTACAGATGGTGAAGATATTATCAAGACGGTTGAAGATTATGGCTTAAAAGTACCTTTTAAGCGCCCAGATGAGTTGGCCTCTGATACAGCAGGGAGCTATGAGGTAATCCTCCATGCCGTCAAATTCTATGAAGATAAAGGAATACACTATGATAATGTTGTATTATTGCAACCGACATCGCCTTTCCGAACAAAAGATGATGTTGAAGGATGTATAGCCATATTTGATAAGGATTGTGATATGGTGGTTTCTGTAAAACCGGCATCTGCAAATCCTTATTACGACATCTTTGAAGTGGATGCAAATGGCCATCTGGTTATTTCCAAAGGTGATGGCAAAATAACTAGACGCCAGGAAGCCCCCAAGTGTTATGAATATAATGGGGCAGTCTATGTTATCAATATAGAATCCTTGAAAATCATGCATATGAATGATTTCAAGAAAGTTCGCTTTTATGAGATGAGCGAAGTTCATTCAGTCGATTTGGATACAATGCTCGACTGGAAATACGCAGAATTGTTAATTCAAGAAGGATTGGTATGAATAATCATATAATAGATAATAATAAAACCCTGCTCGATGCCTTGTCACAGATTAATGACTTAGCGCCAGAGCCTTTGGTACTATTCGTTGTTGACGAAGAGAACAGAATGGTGGGTACATTGACTGATGGTGATTCTCGAAGAGCATTAATTGCTGGTGCTTCAGTTAATGATAAGGTAAAAAAGATTATGCATCGCCATTTCAATTACATGAAAGCTGATGACATTCGCAATGTTAAGGAGATACGCCATCAGAAAGAGATGCATATGAAGCTTGTTCCTATTTTGGATGAAGAGAAGCATATCGTTGATGTCATCAATCTCGAAAAGTTCAAAACACGATTGCCTGTTGATGCAGTGTTGATGGCAGGTGGGAAAGGTGAAAGGCTTAGACCTTTAACAGAGAAAACTCCCAAACCATTACTGCCAGTAGGCAATAAGGCTATCATTGACCATAATGTAGACCGTTTGATTTCTTATGGAGTCCGCCATATTGATGTTACTGTGAACTATCTGAAAGAACAGATAGAGGCCCACTATCAGGAACCTCGTAATGGTGTACATGTGCAAACTGTTCGCGAACCTAAATATTTGGGGACTATAGGAAGTATCAAGTTCGTTTCAAAATTCTTCAATGATACTATATTGGTGATGAATAGTGATCTCTTCACAAATATAGATTATGAGGACTTCTACCTTCATTTCAAGGAACATGATGCGGTGATGAGTGTTGCAGCTGTACCATATAATGTAAGTATACCTTATGGTATTCTTGACCTTGAAGGTAGGAACATTCATGGGTTGCTTGAGAAGCCCCAATATACCTATTATGCCAATGCTGGTATATATCTGATTAAGCGTAGAGCTCTGGATGAAATACCTAATGACACATTCTTTAATGCAACGGATTTGGTGGAAAAGTTGATTTCAGAGGAAAAGAAGGTAATAAGATATCCTCTCAATGGAACTTGGATTGATATTGGCAATCCACAGGAGTATCAAAAAGCGCAAGATTTAGTAAAACATATATAAAATAATGTTAGTGTCATTTAGTCGAACAGGTTATGATCCATTTATAGACTACCTTAAAGGGGTGTGTATTTTATGGGTTGTTATCACTCATGCTATTACACCTACTATTCATGATTATAGTTTATTCTGTCTATGGGGTGACATGGCTGTTCCTTTATTTTTATTAATACAGTGCATTCATGTTTATAAGAGGGGGGAGCAATCATACTCTATTAATTGGGGGAAAATATGGAAAAGAGTCGTTAAGCCTTTTCTGGTTTTGCAGATTCTGATTTTTTTTATAGGTGTATCAAAGTATATTTTATTACATAGAGATCTTACAGTTTTTATCAATAATTTCTTGATTTTAGGGGGTACAGGTAGAGGTTGTTATTATCCAAAGATGTATATCGAATTTGTAATTCTTATTTTGCTGTTCTATCCTGTATTCAGGCGAAGTAGTAAATTGGGGGGGGGGTTATTGTTGTTGATGTCTATTTTCTTTGAAACTTTATTTAGCTATATAGACGTGTATCCATTATGGCAATGGATATGTTTTAGATATTTGATGCTGTTATATTTTGGCTATGAGGTGGCAACGAAGGGAGTTATAATCAGTAAAACGACTATATCCTTATCGGTGTTCGGAATTATATGCATAGTGATATTTCAGTATTCTGGTGTCAACTTTGAACCTTTTTTTTATAATAATCCATGGACTATATATCATTGGCCTATTTATGGATTTGTGGCTTATTTGCTTATCCTGTTCCTATTTAAAGCATATCAGAAGGGTTCAGATTTCATAAACCATTATTTGATGTTAATGGGTAAATATTCTTATGAGATATTCCTATTCCAAATGCTAGTTTTCTTTGTGATGGATCATTCAATACCAAGCTATTTCATTTCAAGCAACGGGATTATATCATTTATGTACATGATAATAGTCATATTACTAAGCATCTTGCCCGTTGTTGTATATAAAAATTATAAAGCGAAGATAAGTAATGGCACTTGCAAAAAATAGTATATTATATTTGATATCTACCATTTGTCTTAAAGCGGTAGGTTTTTTGCTATTACCGCTTTATACACATTTGGTTTCTCCCACAGAGTATGGTTATGTATATGTAGTATCAGCTTTTCAAACATTTTTGGGGTTGTTGTTGACGCTGTCAATGCATGGATCTATTGGGCGGTTTTACTTTGACTGCAAGAACATCGATGAGATAAAGCAAATGTACTCACAGCATGTATCAGCCATAGCTTTGTCTGCGTCATGCATTGTAGCACTCATGCTGATTATAAAGAATCCTGTTTCACAATTTTTAAATCTTCCTGAGAAGTATTATATATATGCAGTGCTGATATCATATTTTTCATTGTTTTATAATATGGTGATATCCTTGTTATATGCAATGGAAAAGGCTGTTCAAATATCAATAACATCCATTGCTGTGGGTGTATCCACTATTATCATGCAACTGATTTTTGTGTTCTCGTTAGAGGATAAAGCTATGGCATTGATTTTTGCGATGTTCCTCAGTGCTGTTGCTACTTTTATCATATTTCTGTTTTATTCGGCTCCTTATTTTACATGGCCAAAATATAGTAAATCAAATCTTCTGAAATATTTTAAATATAGTATTTCACAACTACCAAGTGATGTGTCTGTATGGTTTGTGGCAGCTTCAGACCGTTTGCTCTTAAATAAAATACAAGGAGCATCTTCGGCTGGAATCTATGGCATGGGAAATACGTTAGGACAAATTCCGTCAATGCTGTTCCATTCTGTGAATAAAGCATATGTACCATATGTGTTCCGTCATTTCAAGGAAGCAGAAGAAGGAAGTAAGGATGCTCTACGCGAAGTTGCCATCACTGCAAACAGAGTTGAAAGTATTCTCACGGTTGTAGTCGTATCACTTATTATATTATCCAACAATATAGTATCAATGTTGGAAAGTAGATATATCGATAGTGCCATTATTATGCCATTAGTTTTGTTTGCAGTATGGATAGACTGTAATCGTATCATTTTCATGAACCCTTTGGCTTATAATATAAAATATATCAAAGTGAAATCTTTTATTTGGGTACTTGCAGCTATCCTTGATGTCGTACTGAATTTCTATCTTATTCCAAGGTATTCTGTTTATGGTGCTTGCGCCTCTTTAATTATCTCATATGGGGTTTCCTGTTTGCTAATATTATATTTTAGCAGTAAGGCATTGACAGTCGGTTACGACAAAATAGCTTTGACAAAGATTATCTGTATTTCAATATTGTTCTCTATGGGTTATTTTTTTGGTGACAACATCGAGGCGTTGGCAATCAAACTACCATTAATATTAACTTATATAGTAGTTATAGCTTATATCAATAATATGCAATCAATAATAATTAAATACATTCATAAGTATGTCTAAATTCTTCGTAACAAATAATTCTGAATTATTCCAGAAAATAAAAAAAAGTGTATCTTCATCTGAGTATCAGGTAGCATTTGAGTATGCCGGGGACAGGGTATCTGCTCTTACCACAAAGAAACTTGTCGTTGATAATATGAATGGGGTTAGATGTCATGATGGCTTTGCCATTGTAACCGGCACTATGGCGTGGGGCGATGGAGACGCAATTAACACTACGACTCTTCAGAAAATTCATCAAACTTTTATTGGTGATGTTAATAAGATAAGAGAAAGTTCAATAGGAAATTATGCGGCTACCATATTCAAAGATAATATATTATATGTTTTTGGTGAAACGGTTGGCTTCTATAATATATATTATTATCGTTCAGAAGAAAATTGGATGATAAGTAATTCACTTTACGATATCTACCTTATCTTGGAAGAAAAACTTTCAATTGACGAATTGTGCATAGCAGAAGCAACGGTTCAAGATGGCATCATGTTAGATGATACCTATTTTAAAGAGGTTAAGCGTTTGAGTGGATTTAATTATTTGAGGATTAAGTCAGATAGTTTCGAAGTCGTTGAGGAGGAAAAGTTGTTTCCTATAGTCACAGGTTCAATAGAGGATAAGGTTGAAAGATACAGAAACCTTTCTCAGTTATATGGTGCTAGGATGTCATCTGCTTATGGCATTCCTGTAATATCTATGACTGGAGGACTTGATGCCAGAATGGTGATGTCCTCCTATTTGGCAGCAGGTGTCAAGCCACATCTATATTATGGAACGGGTAATTCCTTTATTACAAATACATTTATTCAAGATAAAGAGATAGATAAATTGTTTTCTGAAAAGTTTGGATTGACATTTCATGATGAAAGTTGGGCAACTCCTGAACCTATTGACAAATACTGGGATAAATATAAGGAATTGTTCGGTTTTTATTACGATACTTATGCAGGCTCAGGTGCTATTGTTGAATCGCTAAAAAGGAATCCATGTAGATTGGTGACATTTGGTTATTGTGGAGAGTTGTTGAGAAATCTTCCATGGATAGAGTCGCGAGAGAATGATTCCTTTACTTTGAAGGAATATTTAACAGAGTTTTACTTGCCAGAGAAAGTAAAACAACAAGTGGTCGATACGGAGAATTATGAGAAACATATTTGGAATAAACTTTTAAGAATCTGTGATCACTATCATCTTGATATAAATCATATTGCCAATGAAGACATTTTCTATCTTAGTTTGGAAAGAAGAAAATCTGCAGATTCTGCCTTAGTTAATTTCGTGAATTTTATGAAATATTGCAGCTATTCCTTGGGAGAGTATGATATTTTACGCGCGGGGCGTGTAACATGCCAAGAAGCTGCTAATAGTAGCTTTATGCTTCATTGTTTGAACGCCATGTGTCCTTCTGTTCTTGATGTTCCGGTTTTTTCCCACTGTACTATGCGTAAATTTTACCGTGATTCAATGTGCCTTGAGTCCGAAATTAAATCATTGCCCAAGAAGATAATATTAAAAAAGTATATTAAAAGTAAATTGCCTCGGTTAGTTGGGATTTATTTAAATATAAGAGGAGATAAGAGAAAATGGCGTTTTAAGGGTGACGATAGAATTTATCACTATGTTTTGTCACTATACGACAAATATGACACCTACAATATATTGCATCGTGATAAATTTGATGATGCACGACGACTGATTAATTATGTTATGAAGGTTTACGCGTTAAGAAAGGTGAAAAATTCACAATTGTGATATGTAGTTGAAAAGAGACATGACTCCATTTGATAAATTTGTTCCTTCTGTTTTTGTCGTTTCATCGCCTTTTCAGGTTTTATGCGCAATTGCAGCCATACGGCAGTTGCAGATTACTGACTATAAAATGTATTTATATATTCTTAGAGGTGATCCTAGGAATAATCAAACTATTAAGTTTTTAAAAGATAATGATATAGAATATACTATATTTAAAACATTCCGCCGTTTTAACACTGTTCTAAACTATCGATTCAAACTAGGAGCTATATGTCGACGGAACAATCACTATTTACGTCTATTTGTTGGTGACTTCCGTAATTATATGCAATTATATATTGGTGCAAATTATGTCTCGAATAGTTCGTCTTTGATTTATCTTGATGACGGGAATGTTACTATTGCACTCTTAAAGGATCAGATAACCAATCCTTTAAGTGGTTTAAATAAATTATTATTTACCATAATTTCGAAATACAGAAATATTACACCCTTTAAAAATATGATGACTATATATGATGATATCCCAAATACGAAATATCATATTTCCCCTCTAAATCTTAGTTATGCCATAAGTGGCAAAAAGAATAAGTCATCGGAAGGTGGAAAGGGCGTTTTTGTGGTAGGAACAAACATTAAATTGTATTGTTTGGCAATGCAATATAAATATGATGATTATGTAAATAAACTAGATGAAATAATGTATCGATTGCGCTTAGAATATCCTAAAGAACCTGTAATTTATATACCCCATGGACGTGATACGAGCGAAGATGCTCAAGATATATGTCATCGCTACGGCTGCGAATTTCGTAAGCTTGATGTAATGGTAGAGATAGAATTGCTTCGACTGTCATACTCTCCTCTCGCTGTATATGGTTTCACATCCTCGGCATTATATACATTAAAAAAGTTATATCCTGATATCAAAGTGGTGAATATTCTTTTCGATGGTGATAAAAATAATGGTTATTATAAAGAGTATTTGGTTACTTCTAAGTATTATGAACGAAATGGTATTGAGTTAATTAAGGAATCGTTAAAATCACATTCGCTCAAGAGACCGACAGACTAGGTTGCTGTCATATCAGAGTATTAAGAAAACCTTCAACTCTTCGAGTTAGTGTCGAAAATTTACAATTTGGATTTGTCATCAATATAAAGGACATATTTTTAAATGACCGAATACATTTTCTTATTTTTCATTAGTTTATTAGGATTTACTAAAATAGCGCAGAGAAAGGTCTTTATCTACTTTATTCTTTTTGTTATGTGCATGTTTATTGCACTAAGGGGCATTACTGTTGGAACAGACACTAGTGGCTACTCAGAAACTTTTCGCTATTTGACACTTAATCCTGACTCATGGGCTTATGTTGTGATCTTCGACCCTGGTTTTGCCGTTCTATGCTATTACTTTAAAACTTTCATATCTTCAGATCCGCTAGATTGTTGGGGGGTAATGGGGGCTTTCTATGTGTTTTCATTCTATTTCTTTGCCAAAAAATATTCAGGTAATGCAGGATTGGCGTTAGTTTTGTTTGTGATGTATGATTCCTATTTTATAGGTTTTAATATTATTCGCCAATGCTTTGCTCTCAGTTGCTTAATGATTGTATTTACTTTTTTTGATTTGCGACAACTTTGTGTGAAAAGTAGAATTTTTACATTTTTACTTGTTGCTTTGATAGCTTATATGTTTCATCAAACAATGTTCATTTTTTGTCTAATACCAATCATATCATCCCCCTTTTTTATGAAATTTGTAAATAAGAAAATATTATTAGCGATAATAGTAGGATCTTTTTTTGTTAATGTAAGTGGTTTAGCAGTAAACTATGCCATATCATTTCTTGATTCTACAGGTATTGAAGGGAAATTAATAAACTACATGTCACATGTTTATAGAGAAGAAAGTGGATATTCTATTGTAAAGTTGGTGATAATTAATGGTTTATTGATGTTTGCAATTATTGTGGCAAATGACGTGAAAAACATTTTCTTATTAACTGGTATTCTTGGAATTATAGTGCTTAATTTGTTAGGCCCTGTGGTAATAGAATTTGTACGTGTCTACGAATCTTTGATGGTGTTCTGCCTAATATTTTATACACAACTTTCTTGTAAAGGGCGCTATGTTGCTATTTCTAAAACATATTATCCTGTATTGGTGTGCACTATGATAGTGTTGTGTATGAATTATATAATCAAAGGATATGGGGAGATAGTTCCTTATGTATTTAGATAGTTAATTGAGAGTAAAGAGATGGAAGAAAGAAAACATGCTTTTATGATTGGGTGTTACCAGAATCCCGATTATTTGGAATCGTTTATAGATTCTTTAGATGGTGAACGCTCCAATTTTTATATTCACATTAATAAAAAGAATATTGAAGATTTTAGGTATTTTATTGATAAAATGAGTGTTAGAGAAAATGTCTCTATTGTAGAGCCAATAAGTATTAATTGGGGAGGAATGGGATTGTTAAAAGCAACCCGTCTTATGCTTAATAAAGCAATCGCGAATCCTGATAACTATTATTTTCATCTTTTGACCGGTCAAGATGCATTGGTTAGACCGCTTAATGAACTATACTCTTTTTTTGATCAACATAAAGACTCGAATTTTATTCCAATTGTAGTAGGTCCTCTAAATGAGAATGACAAAGTAAATATATTAGATTGGATGCAATATTATCACACCTTTGATATGATAAATTATCGTGGATCTGTAATAAATAGGGCGATAGAAAAAGGTACCGTTTTGTTACAAAAGTTTTTTTGTAGAAAAAGAGTTTTACCTGAAAAAAATATATATAAAGGCTCTGGGTGGTTTTCTCTTAATCGTAAAGCTGTCTCAATTTTACAAGAATATTTAAACAATGAAAATAATCTAAAAAAATGGCGCTATACCTATGCGCCAGATGAATGCCTTCCCCATACTCTCTTATATAATTCAAATGAGAATCTGAATATAGTTAATGATAATTTAAGATTCATTGTATGGAACAAAGAAAAGAAGCAATTTCCTGCAGTTTTAGACGATAGTTTCTTCGATGACATTATAAAATCAAATAAATTCTTTTGCAGGAAAATTGATCCACGTAAATCAAGTGGTTTGTTGAAGAAGTTAAAGGTATATTATAATAAATAATTTGTAATTCGCTCATGAAGGTTGTTTTATTAGCAGGCGGTTTTGGCTCTCGTATCAGTGAGGAAAGCCAGTTTAAACCAAAGCCAATGATTGAGATTGGCGGTATGCCTATTCTTTGGCATATCATGAAAGAGTATGCCTATTACGGATATACTGAGTTTATAGTTTGTGCTGGTTATAAACAAGAATACATCAAGGAATGGTTTGCTAACTACTTCCTTCACAATTCAGATGTAACTTTTGATTATCGTTATGGAAGAAATGAAATGACGGTGCATCAGACCAATATGGAACCATGGAGGGTTACAGTTGTTGACACTGGATATAATACAATGACAGGTGGTCGTATCAAGCGAATTCAGAAATATGTAGGGAATGAGCCTTTTATGCTTACTTATGGAGATGGTGTATGTGATGTGGAGATAGATAAACTTGTAGATTTCCATATAAAACACGGAAAACTGGCTACATTGACCGCTGTGAAGATGGCGCAAGATAAAGGTGTTCTCGATATTGATGAGAGTAATTCGGTGCGTTCCTTCCGTGAGAAGAATGCAAACGATGGTGCTCCAATCAACGCTGGCTATATGGTATTAGAGCCAGAAGTGTTTGATATGCTTGATGGGGATTCTTGTATTTTTGAGAAAACCGCATTAGTTGAGCTTGCAAATACGGGTGAACTTATGTCATACATTCATGAAGGCTTCTGGCAGTGTATGGATAACATCCGCGAAAAGAATATGCTTGAAGACCTCCTGGCTCAAAATAAGGCACCATGGAAAAGATGGGATAGACAAGTTCCTAGTATAGAGGCACGTAAACGTAATGGGCAAATATAATGAGTCAAATTGATAGAGTACAGATTATTCCTCGGCGCTTGATAGCAGATGAGAGAGGTTGGTTCCTGAAAGCCATAACTGGAACTGAAAAGGGTATTCCTTCTCATACAGGAGAAGTGTATTTAACAATGGGGAGGCCTGGTCAAGCAAAAGGCGGCCATTATCATCCGGAGGCTGTAGAATGGTTCACTATCATAGAGGGTGAGGCTATTCTGAAATTGGAAGATATTGTAACCCATGAGCGAAGAGATATTGAGATGACTTTGGAGAAGGCAATTACCGTCTTTATTCCTAATAATGTGGCTCACATCGTTGTGAATAACGGTGACAAGGACTTTATTCTTTTAGCTTACACGGATAAATTATACGATCCTTCTGATACAATTGCATGCACAATCAAATAAACATATGATAGACATATATAATGGTTTTTATAAAGGCAAAAAAGTCCTTGTAACTGGCCATACCGGTTTCAAGGGCTCATGGCTTAGTATATGGCTTCACGAACTAGGTGCGGAGGTTGTAGGTGTAGGTTTGGAACCCTACAGCGAGAAAGATAACTTTGTCCTCTCAGGTATTGGTAAAAAGATTATGGCAGACATTCGTGCAGACATTCGTGACGGAGAGAAAATGAAGGAAATCTTTGCGCAGTATCGGCCAGAGATTGTATTCCATCTTGCCGCACAGCCTTTGGTGCGTCTCAGTTACGAGATACCTGTTGAGACCTATCAGACCAATGTGATGGGTACCATCAATATCATGGAGGCCATCCGTGCAACGGATAGTGTCAAGGTTGGTGTGATGATAACCACTGACAAGTGCTACGACAACAAGGAGCAGATGCGAGGCTACAAAGAGGATGATCCCTTTGGCGGTTACGACCCCTATAG
>AUXO010124702.1_pt1 | contig 11526 bp, 11 predicted proteins | sample 768731 | NCBI WGS metagenome assembly AUXO01 (sample SAMN02715735, study PRJNA202380) | gut metagenome | biome: sheep rumen | host: Ovis aries | place: New Zealand: Palmerston North | reverse complement strand
ATACCGTAAAGAGCAACTCTTCTGTAGTCACCTACGATACGTCCACGACCATAAGTATCAGGAAGACCTGTAACGATGTGAGTCTTACGAGCAAGTCTCATCTCTTCTGTATAAGCATCAAATACTGCCTGGTTGTGTGTCTTATGGTAAACATTGAAAATCTTGTGGAATTCTGGGTTTGGTGTATATCCATACATCTCAAGAGCTTCTTCAGCCATCTTGATACCACCGTAAGGCATGAATGCTCTCTTAAGAGGCTCATCTGTCTGAAGACCAACGATCTGCTCAAGATCCTTAAGATCATCGTTGATATATCCTGGTCCGTAAGCGTCGATATCTGATACAACATCAGCATCTTCCTTTAATACGCCACCATTATCTCTTTCAGCTTTCTGAAGTTCCTGAAGCTTACCCCAAAGCTTATTTGTTGCTTCTGTAGGGCCAGCAAGGAAGCTCTCGTCACCATCATATGGAGTATAGTTCTTGTTGATGAAATCACGTACGTCGCACTCTTCTCTCCAAAGACGACCTTCAAATGTGTCCCATGCATCGAATTTTAACATGTTCTGTTCTCCTTTACATTTATATTATTTTTTTCGATAGTCTCCCATGTCGACTACCGGATTAATAGTAATTTAACTTACATTTGCATTATATTTCATAAAAACCTTTATTTCAACCGCATTACGACATGTTTTTAATTTTGTACAATCTTCGTATTTTTATAGGTACAATTTTCAGCATATAAGCCATAAAAGTTAACTTTTCACCATAATTTTTTTGTGTTATACTACTTTTGCTAATCGAGAACGTTTTTAAATCTTTAATTAGCAAGTTTTACATGTAGATATGTAAATAACGAAAGGAAACAAAAATGATTAACAGTATCGACACTAAATCAGTTAATGCAATCAGGATTTTATCTGCAGATGCTATCCAGAAAGCTAATTCAGGTCATCCAGGACTTCCTCTTGGTGCAGCACCTATGGCTTACACACTCTGGACAAAGCATTTAAGACACAACCCTGCAGATCCTAATTGGGTCAACAGAGACCGTTTTATTTTATCCGGTGGGCATGGTTCCATGCTTCTCTACTCACTTCTCCATCTCTTTGGATATGGACTTACCGTAGAAGATTTAAAGAATTTCCGTCAATTCGGTTCACTCACACCTGGACATCCTGAATATAGACACACTGTTGGTGTTGAGGCAACAACCGGACCACTCGGAGCAGGTATGGCTATGTCAGTTGGTATGGCCGCTGCTGAAAAGCACCTTGCAACAGTATTTAATGAGCCTGGTTATCCAGTAGTTGATCACTATACATATGTCCTTGGTGGTGATGGCTGCATGATGGAAGGTATCTCATATGAAGCTTTCTCACTTGCAGGAACTCTTGGACTTTCAAAACTTATCGTACTTTATGATTCAAATGACATCTCTATTGAAGGTGGAACAAACATCGCTTTCCGTGAAAATGTAGCAAAGCGCTTTGAATCATTTGGCTTCCAGACACTTCTTGTTGAAGACGGAACAGATATCGAAGCTATCTCAAAAGCTATTGAAGAAGCAAAGGCTGATACAGAGCATCCATCATTTATCCAGATCAAAACTAAGATTGGTGCTGGTTGTCCTGCTAAAGAGGGTAAGGCTTCAGCTCACGGAGAACCTCTTGGAGTAGACAATATCAAGGCTTTAAGAGAAAATCTTGGCTGGGAATATGAAGAGCCTTTCTTTGTGCCAGAAGATGTTTATGATAACTTCAAATTAGTTGCAGAAAATAATGCTAAATATGAAGATGAGTGGAATACTCTCTTTGCTGAATACTCAGCTAAATTCCCTGAGAAGAAAGCACTCTGGGATAAGTATTATGATGAGAAATTAGCTGAACAGCTTTATGATAATGAAGAGTTCTGGAATACTGTAACAGTTCCAGAAGCTACAAGAAATATCTCAGGTAAGTGCATCAACGTTATGAAGAATGTACTTCCTAATATGTTCGGTGGTGCTGCAGACCTTGCTCCATCTACTAAAACATATATGGATGGACTTGGAGACTTCTCTAAAGAAACACCTGAAGGATCAAATATGCATTTTGGTGTAAGAGAACTTGCAATGGCTGCCATCGGAAATGGTATCTATCTCCACGGCGGATTAAGACCTTATGTTTCAACATTCTTCGTATTCAGTGATTTCTTAAAACCAATGGCAAGACTTTCATCACTTATGAGAGTTCCTAATGTATATGTTCTTACACATGATAGTATCGGTGTTGGTGAAGACGGACCTACACATCAGCCAATAGAACAGCTTGCAATGTTCAGAGCAATGCCTAACTTCTATGTATGGCGTCCAGCTGATTCATGCGAGACTGCAGCTGCTTGGTACTTTGCTGAAACAAGCACAGAAAAGCCATCTGCCCTTGTACTTTCAAGACAGAAGATGCCTCAGCTTGAGAATTCTTCAAAAGAAGCTCTTAAGGGTGCATATATCCTCTGTGATTCAACTAAAGAAGTTCCAGATGGAATCATTATGGCAACAGGATCAGAAGTAAGCCTTGCTGTAGAAGCCCGTGAAATTCTTCTTAAAGAGGGAATGGATGTAAGAGTAGTAAGTATGCCTTGCATAGATCTTTTTGAAGATCAGAGCACTGAATATAAAGAGACAGTTCTTCCATCATCAGTTACAAAGAGAGTATCAGTTGAAGCTCTTTCAACCTTTGGTTGGGGAAGATACACTGGTCTCAATGGAAAGAACATTGGTATGACAACTTTTGGTGCATCATCACCTGCAGAGAATCTCTTCCCTCACTTCGGAATCACAACAGAAGCTGTTGTTGAGGCAATGAAGAGCCTTTAATCAAAATAAAACAATTCAAATACAATAATGACGAAAAAAGACTCCCTCCAAAACTTTGGAGGGAGTCTTTTTTTCGTCCACTTTAATTTTTCGTTGTTATTAAATCTGTGAAAGCACTTCTATTGCATCATCATATCTTAAGCATTTAAAATGCTCCATAAAAAATTCATATGAGGAATAAGTTATCCTGCATCTTGATCCATATTCACCAAGGATTATACCTACTCTTGCATAATCCTTATCACTCATATCTTCTCCATTGATATAAAGATAGAGTCTTCCGTCGTTTGGATTTTTAAAGAAACTGCTTCGTCCTTCAAATATTCCACTGACAAATTTTGCTGCAGATATAATGCTCTTTAAATCCTTAAAGATATAAATATCCTGCTGTTCAGATTTTGGTTTATCTTCTTTATTACTCTCTTCTTTCTTATTCTTATCATCAGCCTTTTGTTCTTCCTTAAGATTTTTAACAGTATTCTTAAGTCCATCCCCAAGGCTGGCAGCTAATTCACCTGCTATATTACCAATAGCATCCAATATCTGCTGAGTATCAATATTTGAATTCTTTGGAATATTGATCTCTGCTGTTATCTCTCTTTCTATCGGCTTATCATCAGATGTTTTTTCTTCATCATTTTCTTCAACACTTTCATCATCAAAGTCATCTGCAATATCATCTTCATCAAACTTCTCTGAAACGCCTGTATATCCATTTTCATCACTGTCATTATCAAATCTACCTTCCACAGCTCTGTTAGTCTTGGTAAATTTTGAGAATCTTGTATCTAATTCATCAGGGTTATCCACCTTGGTAATGAATATAACCAGTGTATCATCTATCATTGGAACAGCTTCTATCATAAGAGGACAATTTTCGGCATCAAAATTAATCTCAGTCTGTGCCTTTTCCATCATTTCTCTAAAAAGTTCTCTCGCCTTTTTGCTTCCATAAGCCAGTTCTGAGATTCTGATATCTTTATTTTCCAAATCCTGCTTTGTTAATATGCACTTTATCTTATTCTCATTAATCTTTTCGAACTTAATAGGAATCACCTCATTTATCTATAATTCATATATTACTTTTTCAAAATAATATCATATTTTTATACCATGTAAATAATATAATATCAAATATTTTGTGAAACAAATTTACCCTTGTTATTTTTTTAAATTGGTATTAATATAAAAATGAACATCTTATATTTCAAATAAGTTCTCACCATTTCTGGTGCAAATCCCGATTTAGAACGTTTGAACCATATATTAATACTGAAGGTGCAGCATATAGAATATATTAAAATATATCACAGTATTTATTATCCTTATTGTCTCTTCACCTTTGGTAAATGAAAGCTGAGGTGATGCTACAATAAGATAACCTTGCACTTATTATTAGGTGTATTACTTGGAAGAAAAAAAGCGGCTGCAGGATAATTCTCTGCAGCCGCTTCTATTATTCAATAATACTTAAGCCTCAGCGATTGTTCCTACAGGACATCCACCAGCGCAAGCACCACAGCTGATGCATGAATTCTCATCGATAACGAACTTTCCGCCATCTTCTGAAATTGCACCTACTGGACATGTTCCAGCACAAGCTCCACAACCGATACAGCCATCACCAATTCTATATGCCATAACGTTTTTTCCTCCTTGTTAAAATAACTCAGTTTGTTATACTATACTACATTTTCAGATTTTATACAAGAAAATAAAAATTCTATATCTTCCAAAATCCACGATAATATTGAAACTCAGCGTAAACTACTTGTTTTTTAATAATCATTATGTTACTTTCTTATAGTAATACTCACTGTATATTATTCGGTAAATAATATTTCTTTTTTATTTCCAGGAGGTTTTATATGGGAAGAAAGGCATCTAAGGCGTTAGAAAATATTTATTATATGGCTAGATTTAACGCCGCCAAAAAGGATAGTACATTTACAAGTCGAGAGAAAACATCCCGAAGACTTGGTATTGAAAGAAGTAGACTTGCTAGGATTGAACTCGGTATCATTACTCCTTATGCGGAAGAAATTCTCGTTATGGCAAAAAATTATGATGCTATGTACCTTGCTGATTCATATTGCGAAAACATATGCCCAATTGGAAAACAGCGAGTACTTGCTTCACTTGCAAATTCTCCAGCAGCAAATGAAAGTCTTGAACGTCTTGCTTTAGGTTTTCTTAGCAGCGTTCAGAGCATAGATGATATTACAGAAAAACTTATAAACATCTCTAAAGATGGTTCAGTTACAAATAATGAATTTGAAAGTTTCCATGAAGTACTTGTTTCAATGAATTCATTATCTCAAAACATTAAAAATATAAAGGAATGGATCTTAAGTGACCCATCCCTTAAAGCTAAATTCTATAATGATATTAAGGATGTATAAATCAAAGGTCTATTGACTCCTGATAAACATCTCTTTTAGGTATGTTCCTGTCTGAAGCTACTTGTTTTACAGCTTCCTTCTTGGACATACCTTTTTTTATATACATTTCAATATGTTCCTTAACAGTGATCTCCTCCCACTTTTTAGTCTCTTCTTCTTTCTTTTCACTGAAAGATTTGCCTCTTACAATAAGAACATATTCACCACGAGGATCCTCTTCATCAAACATTGTAATGGCACCTTTAAAATCAGTGCGGATAAACGTCTCATGTTTTTTTGTTATTTCTTTACATATAGTAAGACTTCTATCCTCTCCAAAGACTTCCTTTAATTCCTTTAAAGTCTTCTTTAATCTGTGAGGTGCCTCATAGATTATCATGGTTCTGGTCTCATTTTTTAATTCAGAAAGAACTGCTTCTCTTTCTTTATTATCCTGGGGAAGAAATGCTTCAAATGAAAATCTTCTTGTAGGCTGACCAGAAGCAATAAGTGCATTTATTGCAGCACAGGCTCCAGGTATTGGCACAACCTTTATTCCATTTGAAATGGCTTTATCTGCCAGCACTTCTCCAGGATCAGATATTCCTGGTGTTCCGGCATCTGTGATAACGGCCACACTTTCTCCCATAAGAAGCTTATCAATAAGAACATCCGCCTTATCATATTTATTAAATTCATGATATGAAGTCATAGGTTTCTTAATTTCAAAATGATTTAAAAGCTTTATGGAATTTCTTGTATCCTCAGCTGCTATTATATCTACTTCATTTAATATCTTAACAGCTCTGAATGTCATATCATCCAGATTACCTATGGGAGTTGCCACAAGATATAATATTCCACTATTTACATTAGATTTTTCCATAAATACTCAGCAACTCCTTTGTATAATTTCTTTCTTTATCATAAACATTAAGGGCTGGATCTATCTTCATAAATGGCTTTCCATAATGGGTAGCTTCTATAAGCACCATTGAAGGCTCTGATTCATAATCAGATTGAACCATTCTAAGGCGTTTTGGTTCAAGCCTGTATTTTGCCATTAAAGTCATTATCTGAGGTAATCTGAAGGGCTTATGTACCATGGCAAAATTACCATTAGGTTTTAAAAGATATGCCGCAGCACTTATTACATCCTCTAAATTAAGCAGAATCTCGTGCCTTGCAATATTTACCGGCTGATTGGGATTTTTTAGTCCATAACTTTCCTCTATATAAGGTGGATTACAAGTAACTGTATCAATACTTTCTCTTTTAAAATAATCCCTTATATTCTTTATATCAGCATTTAAAATATCTATTCTTTCTTCAGCCTTATTTAATTCTACAGAACGTCTGGCCATATCTGCCATATGTTCCTGAATCTCTATTCCTGTAATATGACTGCCTTTATTCTTTGCACATAAAAGTAGCGGAATGATTCCATTACCTGAACACATATCCACTACCTTTGCATTCTTCTTAACTGTAACATAATTGGAAAGAAGCACTGCATCCATACCAAAACAGAAAAATGAAGGGTCCTGAATAATACAGAACCCATTACATTCAAGATCATCTATTCTTTCATTTTCAAGGCATTTATCATCATTAATCATTGAATTTAGATTTTCCTTCTTTTCTTTCTAAAGCCTCTAATTCCTTTAATTCATCCTGAGCTGCTTTATCTGCCTGCTGGTCAAATTTCTTCTTACGTTTACCAGGCTTGATCTTAAGGTCATCAACACCTCTTTCAATGATATCCTTATTTCCTTCTTCATCAGTAATTAAGATCTTAACTTTTTGTCTTAATACGCTGACAGAAGAAACTTCACCTACTATACCATCTGATGTTGTTACAGTGTCCCCAACGTTTGGAAGCTTTGAATTAAGATATTCATAAGTCTCTTCCTCATACTTAAGACAGCACATAAGTCTTCCACACACACCTGATATCTTTGTAGGATTAAGAGAAAGACTCTGTTCCTTAGCCATTTTTATGGATACAGGAATGAATTCATTTAAATAACTATGACAGCAAAGTTCTCTTCCGCACATTCCTATGCCTCCCTGAATCTTTGCTTCATCTCTTACGCCTATCTGTCTCAACTCAATTCTTGTTCTGAAAACTGCAGCCAGATCTTTAACTAATTCTCTGAAATCTACTCTGCCGTCTGCTGTAAAGTAGAAAAGGACCTTATTATTATCAAATGTATATTCAGCAGCAATAAGTTTCATCTTAAGACCATGAGCCTTTATTTTTTCACAACAGATATTAAAAGCCTCTACAGATTTTTCTTTGTTTGTCTCATATTTCTTAGAGTCATCCTCTGTAGCAACTCTGATGATTGGCTTTAATGTATCTATTATCTTCTCATCATCTATCTGTCTTTTTCCGAGAACTACCTTACCATATTCAACGCCACGTGCAGTCTCAACTATTACATTTGTACCCACTTCACAGACATTATCCATTGGGTCAAAAAAATAAATCTTACCATTCTGTCTGAAACGGACACCTATAACATTTTTCATTACTAAATCTCCTTAAGTGTCATAATGAGAAGTCTCATAACATCCTCAAGACGTGCATTAGCTGATAGTCTTTCTTTAGCTCTATCAATAGCTTTTGCTTTTGCTTCAATCTCATTAAATGACAAATATTTTGACTGTTCCTTTATAGTAGAATACTGTTCTTTAAAAATGATCCTATCAGGATTACCAGTTACTTTCAACATAAGTACATCTCTGTACCACATAAGCATAAGATCAAGATATTCGCATGTATTTACCATATATCCGCTTGTACCAAGAAGAATAAACTTGATATCCTCCATATCCATATCATAGATGCGGGTTTCAAGATCTATAACTGAATCTACCAGTTTTTCATATTCTGTATTGGTTGCAAGTCTTATGGCCTTACCTAAATTACCCTGAGAATACTCAAAAGCAAATTTTGCCTTATCCTTTGGAAGGCTGTAATTCTTCATAAGGTAATCAACAATATCATTCTCTTTTATAGGTTTAGTTGTAAGAGTTATACATCTTGACTGAATAGTTGGTAATAACTTATCTAACACAGTTGAAAGAAGAATAATGACTGCATACTGTGGTGGCTCCTCAATAGTCTTAAGAAGCGCATTCTGAGCCTGAACATTCATCTTCTCTGCGCCATCAATAATATAAATCTTATACTTTGACTGATATGGCTTAATAGAAATGGTATTTACCACCTGTTCCCTTATCTCATCAACTGAAATGATATTTGGTTTTTCATGCTTAACATAGATAATATCCGGATGATTAGAAGAATCTGCCTGCTTACATGATTTACATTCATTACATGCATCCTCTTTTCCTTTTTCACATAAAAGAGTCTTTGCAAATGAAAAAGCTAATGCCATTCTTCCGCTGCCCTCTTCACCACATATTATATATGCATGACTTACTCTGCCTATTTCTATAGAACTCTTAAAATGTTTAATTATATCTTCATGTCCTACTATAGATTTAAAATCCATAAGAACCCCTCCATTCATAATATAAGAGAATTCCAATATCTACTCTATAATACCTTTGACCTTAACTTTTATCATATCACAAATTTCATCTATCGGTAAAGAAGCATCTATCTTTACTATTCTTTCAGGGTCTCGATCTGCCAAGGTTCTATAACCTTCTGCAACCTTTTTATGGAATTCGATACTTTCTAATTCCATACGATCAAGCTCTGCCTGATTCTTCTTTCTTCTGATTCCTTCCTCTGCCGGAAGGTCAAGCAAAAATGTTACCTGTGGCACATACTTTCCAATAGCATGAGCATTCACACTATAAACTGTCTCTATGCCAAGGCCTCTTGCTATTCCCTGATATACAACTGATGAATCAACAAATCTGTCACTGATAACAGCCTTTCCTTCCTCAATAGAAGGTCCTATAACTTCATTTACAAGCTGTGCTCTTGCTGATGCATAGAGCATAAGTTCTGTCATAGGATTCATCTCCTGATATTCCTTATTAAGTATAATCTCTCTTATCTTTTCACTAATTCTTGTTCCACCTGGTTCGCGGGTAATAATAACATCATATCCATTTTCTTTAAGGTACTCACTGAGGAGAGCAATCTGCGTAGATTTGCCGGATCCGTCAGGCCCTTCCATTGTAATAAATATTCCCTTACTCATACTCTTTTTCAACTTCCTTACTGATATTACTGATAATTATCTGTTCCTGATCAAAAATATGAGTTTTCATCATATTTTTTGCTGCATCCACATCTCCATCAAGGATTGCTTCTGTTATAGCTCTATGCTCACTTATCAGTTTTTCATGATAACTAAAATCTTTGATATATTCAAATCTATATCTATATACCTGTTCTCTTAAACTATGAGCAATACTTATAAGTCTCTTATTCTTCGTTGCTTCAAAAATGATATCATGAAATTTTTCATCACATTCTACCATTTCCATAACAACTTTTTTAACAGCAGCATCTTCAAATGCTTTCTGTCTTTGTTTAAGAATCTCTTTTTCATCCTCATTAATTCTGTCACAGGCAAGTCTTACTGACAGATCTTCTATTGCCATTCTTACTTCAAGTGCATCCTTTAAATCCTGAATGGTAATCTTTGCAACCTCTGCCCCTCTTCTTGGAATCATTACCACAAGACCTTCTAATTCAAGCATTCTTATAGCTTCTCTTACAGGAGTTCTGCTGACTTCCAATTTTTTCGCCAGCTTTTCTTCCATGAGTCTTTCGCCAGGCGCAAGTTCACCTTTAATAATGGCCTTTCTAAGTGCTTTAAAGACAAGCTCTCGTAAAGGAAGGTACTCACTCTGGTCAATTTCAAGTTTCATACATTTTCCTCCTTATTTTTCTGGTGTTCCCACAACAAATAAATCTACTTTTATTCCTTCTTTTGAAAGGACTTCACCTATAAGCTGTTTTGTCTTATCAGCTTTATTAAAATCATCATAAATGCCAAATACAGTTGGACCTGAACCAGTCATCATAGAAACAATGGCATCATTTTCATTCATTATATCTTCAATCTCTTTAACTGCCTTAACACGCTGAGATGTAACTATTTCAAGCACATTTCCCATATTATCCCTGATACCTTCTATATCTCTTTTATCAATACTTTCTATCAGGCTTTCAATATCAGGATGCTTAATGTCACTAAGACTGTCATAAGCCTCATACATTTCTTTAGTTGAAATGCCTCCTTCAGGCTTTGCAATGAGATAATATAAATTCTCTGGCATTTCATTTATATCATCCAGTATTTCTCCTATGCCCCTTGCTCTCTTTGTTTTACCTACAAGACAATAAGGAACATCTGCACCTAATTTAACTCCTATCTCTTTCATCTCATCCATAGATAAATTAAGTGAAAACATTTCATTCATTGCTTTTATTGCAGCAGCACAATCAGTACTTCCACCAGCCATGCCTGCAGCCGCAGGTATTCTCTTATCAAGAATAACTTTAACTGAATCCTTGATATTATATAATTCCATCATTTTTTTAATGGCTTTTGTTATAAGATTCTTATCATCCAATGGAATATTAGGATCAGGTTTAACTAATTCTATAACTACCTCACCCTTTTTATCTTCAATTTTTTCAAAAGAAAGAATATCGAACAGGTTGATATCCTGCATTATCATATCAACAAGATGATAGCCATCATCTCTTCTTCCTACAATATCAAGAGCGATATTGATCTTTGCAAATGCTTTTAATGTAATCATAGAACCTCTCTAAATGACTCAGCATAAAAAACAATTCATTTAAATTGTTTTTTGTATAGCTGTATTTTGTATACAATATATTGTACTAATTTTGGTACAATCCTGCAATATGTAAATGGTGACAAATCTATAAATTTTCTATGACTAATTTTACAATGACTCCTTGACACAATTATATCAATTTGGTATTATGTTTAAGCGTGCTATTTGCATGAGATGTATATATCCACAGATTCTGGTAGAACAGAAACTTGGTTAGGGTCATACATCAGCTTTTGGAGATGTACTCAAGAGGCTGAAGAGGCGCCCCTGCTAAGGGTGTAGGTCGAGCAATCGGCGCGAGGGTTCAAATCCCTCCATCTCCGTTTTATCTAAGACATCAAAACTAAATTGATTTTGTGTTGACTTTGTGTTGACATAATAGCGATTTCCAATTATAATTTATTTTGCTGTTTAGGATAAAGTAATTAATATTCCTCGATAGCTCAATGGTAGAGCACTCGGCTGTTAACCGAGTTGTTG
>AUXO014635108.1_pt1 | contig 11527 bp, 21 predicted proteins | sample 768731 | NCBI WGS metagenome assembly AUXO01 (sample SAMN02715735, study PRJNA202380) | gut metagenome | biome: sheep rumen | host: Ovis aries | place: New Zealand: Palmerston North | reverse complement strand
CCAAACAGAAACCTAAAAAAGAACAAGAAAGGGACATATAACAAGTAAGTGAAAATATTTATACTACGTTCAGGAGAAAAAGCAAAATGGTGTATGACGATATACAGTTACGAGAAATAAGAAAAGATGCCATCAAATTGTGTTGTGAGATGTGTCCTTTAGCCAATCAATGTGACGGTTATGAATATTCACCAATTCAGTGTTTATTAGGCGAGGAAAAGCATAATGCGATTATTGACAATTATGTTCGCATGGCGACAGACGACGAGTATTATAATAAGGTAATTTTGCGTTTGGGGAAATATTTTGGCTAAAAGCATTGCGTCTGGATAAGCTAACGGCGTGAGACTAACTGAGGCTGGATGCAACAGCACGGGAAACGGCAGTTCAACTCTGTCACCAGACACCATATATTATAAAGGTATTGCGTTTTCATTTGATATGTGGTATAATATTCACAACGGAAAGATAGGATTGGTTGTATGAAAGATATAATTCTTTATCACGGCTCACGAGGAGGTATTGAAGGGGAAATTAAACCTTCAAGCCGCGTTCTTTGCGATTTTGGTAAGGGCTTTTATATGGGAACTGATAAGATGCAGGCAGAAGGTCTTGTAGCAGAAAAGAGAGAACCTATAATATATACCGTCAAGTTAAAATTGTCTGAAATACCTGATAATAAAATTCTTATATTAGATGGATATGACTGGCTAAATGCTGTCCTTGCTAAAAGAAAATTGTGCGAAGAGTTTAACAAATTAAATCTCGCAAAATCATGGAGCAAAAAATTAGAGAAATATGATATTATAATAGGAAAAATTGCAGATGATAAGATGCTTGATGCAATAGAGCGGTTTTCCACATACGGAATGACGGATGTAGCCTTGATTCAATGCCTTCAATCTACCAATTATGGAGAACAATATGTTGCCAAGACGGAATATGCCTGTTCTAAAATCGAAATTCTTGAAGAGAAGGCTCTAAAAGGCTTGGAACTTCAAACCGCAAGAGATTATGCAGTTAAAGCCCGTATTAATGCCGTTCATGCTGTAGATGACGCTATTATCTCGTCAAGAGGCAATGGATTGTATCTCGATGAAATTGTCAAACGAGAGCGCAAAAAGGAACGGCAAACGCACGAAAGGTGATGTCGTATGGATAGAATAGAACAAAAGATATGTAATACTCAGAAGAATATTTTCATATATGCTTCTAAATTAGGCTATTCTACTGAAAGCTTTACTTCGGCATATTTAAAATCGGAGTTTTGCGCTGAGGCATTTGACACCGAGTATTCTCGTTATCAGTTTGAAACGCCTATGGAGTGCATGGATTTCATTCTTCCAGAAATAGAAAACCAGCTCGTGAAAGCTGATAATATAGATTCTGACCTTGCTGGTTATGTCGGTATGATGTATCGTTATTTGTATTTCATAACGCCTTACACAAGTCGAGAGCTTGCGGAAAAAGTTCCTTTTTCAGAAGTTGCTAAAACTGCGAATGCTGCAATGATAGAAGGCGAACATTTGGCAGCAGACGATATTTGTACAGAATTGGGCTTGGAACAATTATGTTAAAAATTATTCAACCAATAACAAGAAAATATTGGGAAAGAGCGGTTAAAGGACCGCTCTTTTTTAATAATTTAACCACACATATTAATGCAAAATACTTGACAGGGGATAGGTTTTGTGTTATAATATACGATGTAAGATAAAATCAATATGGTAACAGGAAGATTGTCATACCCACACTCGATATAAATACTTTATAAACAGTAATAGGAGAAATGAACTATGCCAAGAGCAAAGATAGAACTTACCTGTAAATACTGCGGAGATAAGTTCACGCACATTAAAGATGGACTGGAGAATGCCAATAAAGTCAAGAGCTACGAAACATGGGCGAAAGAGCATATAGATACTTGCCCTGAGTGCTATAAGACCGTAAGGCGTGATGAGATAAGAAAAGAGCAGGATGATGTTCTTAACGGTATCAAGCTCCCGAAGCTTGAAGGCTCGGAAAAGCAGATAGCGTGGGCTGATACCATACGGCGCAAGGGCGTAAGCGGCGTTATCGCTTTGCAGGGCGCGTCCGTGCCTTTTATAAGCAAATTGCAGGACATCACTTCCGCAAAGTGGTGGATAGATAACAGAGATATGGCAGAGAAGCCAAAAGGGTTGCTAAAGCTTTTGGAAGAGTACGGCGGGTAACAGAAAGGAGATATTGTAATGAGCGAGTACGGAAGCGGCACTACATTTAGTGAGGCGAGAATGTATGATAAGGAGCGCATCAAGCACGCCTTTATGGGCGAGCTTATGTGCGGCGAAGACGAAAACGGCTTCATCTATGCCCCCGCAAGCAAGGAAGAATGCGAAAAGTTTATCCTTTCGGCATACGACAACGCTGTTTATTGTGCTATACAGGCAATAGCAAGCACAAGGGCTACGGAACGATTCGCCAAAGACGTAGAAGCACACGACTTAACAATATCGGAAGAAAATATGCAGAAGTATCATATTACGCGACCAAGAGATAAGAAACAGCACTATCTTTATATCGGAAGCATCTTCTCTGAATACATGAACGAAGAGCTTCAAAAATTTGATTATGAATATGAAAACGGCGAAGAAGATGAACAGCCGCTTTCCGACAAAGAAACAAAAGCTGAATGGGTTCGTATTGGCGAACACATAGTAAATGGTTGGACAGGGGGCGAAGAAAATGAAGCTATCAGAAGTGAAAAGGCTCGTAGACCTGTACACGAAAACAGCGAACCCCAAAGGTGAAGACCCCGAAGTATATATCACTCTTTCCGAGCCGTCTGTTTGTGCGAGAGCCAAATGTGACATAAGCGGCATATTTGAGGGATTTGATTGGGAGAACGGTCAAATACGCATCGAACCGAAAGAAAATCTCGTTCACAAAGGTCGAAGCAAAGATGATGAGCTTGAAATGAAAGCGTATAAATATAGATATGACCGCAGGACAATGATAAAATACCATTGTCCAACGTGTGAAGAGACTCTTTCTAAATCAGCGAACTACTGCTCAAACTGCGGACAAAAGGTAAAAACACCTCAAACGCTCACGTTCACACACGACTACAGAACAGATAAATCATAAAAGAAAGTATGATTATAAGCGCGAAGACGATGAAGAGGTATAATTATGGAAATTCGTAAAGATGTGGTAAAGTTTAGATTTATAACAGACAATCCTACAACGGAAGAATTAGTACCGTTTTTGCCTGCTATAAAATCATCAAGACTTGATGTTTATAAATATTATGATTCTGAAGATGAACCCGAAGTTACCTTCAAAGATATTATCAGGCGTATTGATAACTGTCTTGATTACTTTGAGACAGAGCAGGACAAGATTTCGGGCGCTGTCTATAACGGCAATGGCTATCTTGGCGGCAGGCTTATAGTTGACGCACATCAACAGAAACGCCTTAGAATCAACTTAGAAAGAATTGATAAGCAGTTAAATGCGTTAAATGCGTTAAGAGACTATCTGATTGATGATACGACCCATTCTCATTACATCGTAAATGGATTTTTGGATAATCTTTTTATGTATTCATCCTCTTTTGAAGCTCACCCCATTCAGATAGTTGAATTCAATGTCTATAAGCCTGTATTCAATAACGACACTATGCTTTGGGAAGCCGTTCCCACTACAATGCGTGGTATTACAACTGAACAGATGTCAACAATCTGTTGTATAGAGGACTGGGTGAGCCTCGACGATTATGACTGTCTGTATCGTGTTAATGCAGAGTGGAGATTTGCCACCACAGCAGACAAGATACTGAAATATAACACACACCCTGACTTTGTATATAAGAAGTGTAAGGATTGCGGCAAGGTATATGCTCTTGACGAAACAGAGAAGGAATGGTTTGAACATCACGACATGAGACCGCCTGTCAGATGTGAAACTTGTCGTAAAAAGCGCAGAGAAGGTTCAGAAAGAAAATCGTAATCAAAATAGACAGATAATCACAGCAAGTGTTTTTTAGGAGAGTGAAAATGAACAAAGAATATCTTGAACAGCTTGACCGTAAAATAGCGGCGCTTGAAAGAGAACTTGAAGAAAAGCGGCAAGAAAAGGCGCTTATATTAAGCTGTTCTATTCCTACAACCATAGGCGAAAGGTTGAAGAAAGCTCGCTTGATGCAAGGTCTTTCCATACCACAGCTCGGAGCGAGAGCAAACGTTTATTCATCTGACATTATATCCCTTGAAACTAATCAATCACAGCAGTTCAAAAAGCTGAAAGCCTTATCGGAAGTTCTCGGCGTATCGTATAAGTATCTTAAAGACGGAGAATATCAAAGCAAAGAAGAGCGCGATGCCTTCAATATCTATGATAAAGCATACATAGATGTGACCGAAGCTTCACTAAAGGGACTGAAATGGGATATGACCGACCCCGCCGCCGCAAAAGCCATTCACGCTTTGGAGAGAGAGGGATATGTAACCATAGAAGATGTGGTTACGAAATCCCCGAAAGACCTTATGAAGATACGGAGTTTTGGAACTGCTTGCCTGAACAAGCTTAAAGAGGCTCTTACGAAATCAAAGATACCGCTTACGGGAGAATGGAGTTTAAGTATATGAGAGAAAGATTATGGCTTAAACATGAAATAGAAAAACTTGAATGTGATATAGACTTTTACGAACGGCAACTCCCGAAGATAAAAAAAGAGCTTGCAGAAAAGAAAGCACTTTTTAAGTTTATTACAAGTGAAGAAACGCCTGATACAATAGGCGACAGATTAAAAAAGGAACGCCTTCTGAAAGAAATGTCTGTATTTAAACTTTCGTGCAAAGCAGACGTATCACCGAACCACATAACACGGACAGAGGATAACGACCTTGAAGGCATCCCTTCTGAGTCGTGGGAAAAGCTGGCTACGGCACTCGGACTGAGACTCGACTATCTACTGTACGGAACAGGAAAACCTTATGAAAAAGCGGTGACGGAAGCAAGCGACAATAACGCAAGCGCGAACAACGAAAGTACCGCTACAGACACATCGTCCGACACATCCGATACAGAGTCTCCAGTAGAAGAACCAGCGGAAGGAGAAAAAAAATGCGAGTCACGAACGACGAAAACCTCGAAAAAGCCGCTTTAGCTTTGAAAAGGAACTGTAAAAGCAAAGGCAGTTGTGCAGGAACGGACGGAAAGAACAAGTGTGTGTTTTTCCGAAACGGGGATAAAGGATATAACTATTGCGTATTGGACGAAGTATCGCCCGAATACTGGAAGCTCGGCGATGATAACGAGCTGAAGCCTGTATATCACCACGACAACGAAAACAAGGCGCAACCACAAACCTTTCTATATACGATGTATTACATCGAGTTCCACATGAACTACAAAGATACGGCGTACTACTGCGGCAACACCCAAACCAACGAAAACGGCGAACTGGAAGCCGAAATTGAAGAAGGAAATCCCTTGCCGCACGGCGAGCCTTTTCTATATAAGACAAGGGAAAAAGCTGAGGAACGAGCCAAAGAGCTTATGCAGACTTGCGTAAACGTTGGCAAGACCTATAACGTCAGGGAGATTATCAGGGAGTTGATAGTAAATGACAGAAGAAAATAAAATCAAGAGATACTATATCATATTCCACTTCAGAACCCATAACAGCGCATATAAGGGCAGCACCTATACAGTCTATGGCAGGGGCGGCGATAAGCATTATGCCAAGCTGTGTGAAGAAGGAGAACAGCCGCATTTATACAATTCTGCAAAAACAGCAGAGAAATCGGCGAAAAACCTTATATCTTTCTGCGAAAATGTCTCTGAACACTATTCCATTAAGGAAATCGAGGTTGAAAACACGAAAGAAAACGGCAACTTCTATATTGTGTTCTTTTATGCTGATAACAGTCATCCCGAAATATACGGCGGTGGCTATTACAGATACAAAGGTGACAAATATGCTCAACTTGCTGACAGTAAGGACAACGCTAAAATATTCAAAACGCGAACAGCGGCAATCAACAAGGCTGAATGGCTCTTAACCGAATGTAGCAATACAGGTGTAAAGTATTCCATAGTTGATATAAACGAATCCAATACGGACATATATACGCTTCAAGCAAGAGCAGAAGAAGGTATGCGCTTGAACACAAAAAGAGAAATCTCTTCAATATCGGACATAACTGCCGAAAGCCGTCAAAAAGTCAACAGAGAAGAAGCGCAAGATGAACTGGAAAAGGTGTTAGAACAGAAAAAAGCAAAAGAAAAAGAGGAAGAAATTGCCGCTTTATTGAACATTACAGAAACCGCTGATAATAATGCTCCGCTTACCGTATGCCCTCACTGCGGGTCAAGTGTAGGCTTTTATACCAAGCATACAGAAAAGGAATACTACACGTTCGGTGGCGATTATTTATTTAGCACTGATGACTGTTTTTGTGGCTTAGAAAACTGTAATACAGGTCTGTTTTGCTCTGCTTGCGATAAATTTATTATAAAGCAGAAAGATTATCAGCGCATATATCAGGTCTTTCTCAGGCATTTTTATCAATGAACGAGCTTAAATGGGGCGTAGGGCAAACGGTAGCGGTAAATATCAACGCCTTGTACGGACGATATGGAGAAAAGCTTACATACGCACACATCAAGCCGCCTCAGAAAAGCAATTCTTCTCTTTTTGAAATATACTCAAAAGGACCAAATGTGTATGTAGCTTCGGAAACGGATATTGGTACAATCGTCGAGATTGCTGACAATTACATAGTGATTGACTATATACGGTCGTCTTCCAAAGGAAAAACGAATATAAGCATTGCAGTGGGTCTGCGACTGACACATGATGAAGCCGAAATAGGCTTAGAATCGAAAGAAAGGGGATAAAAGTGAAACCTATATACGAACCTAAAGGCGCTGCGAAGGAATATGGCGATTTAGCCTTGAACATATATACTGGATGCCCTCATCGTTGTTTTTACTGTTTTGCACCTACGATTCTTCGGAAGGACCGTGAAAAGTTCCATTCTGAGATAGCTCCGAGGGAAAACATCATAGAGGAAACCCGCAAGCAGCTCGAACGAGAGAAGATAACAGGGAAAACCATACATCTGTGTTTTACCTGTGACCCCTATCCCACGGGATATGACAGCTCCGCTACACGGGAGATAATAAAACTGGTTAAGGAAAGCGGCAATTGTGTCCAGATTTTGACAAAGGGAGACGGGTCGAGAGATTTTGACCTGTTGGATAAAGACGACTGGTACGGTATCACGCTTGACGGAAGTGAATTCAAAGACGGAAGCAAGACGGCGGGAGCGGACAGGGCAGAAGCTCGCCTTGCCGCTCTTGAAGAAGCCAACAAGAGAGGCATCCGCACTTGGGTATCGTTTGAGCCAATTGTCTATGATGCTGGAGTCATTACGCTTACGCAGTATATCGAAAAACACGCACCGCACACCAGATATAAATATGGAAAACTCAATTATCATCCTTCTGACATTAACTGGAAGCATTGTGGCGAATGGATTGAGGGTCTGTGTAAGAATATGGGCGTAGATTACTATATCAAAGACAGCTTGCGAAGGGAAATGAAACGATGAACAAGCGAACAAACAGAAAGGAGAAATATAATGCCAATAATAAGAAGACACGGGTTTAACCCCAACTGTGATGAAATAAACGCTATAATAAATAACGCTATGTCCGCATACGAAAATGCGAAAGAAATACCTACTAACGCAATTTATAATTATCATAAAGCGTTCGGTGATATATGTATGTGCAGATATATGGAAAATCATATTTTCAAAGATGAAACTGCACATATTCCGTCAATAACAGGAAAGAACGGCTTTTATGACCGTTTTATAAAGATTTGTGAAAAGAAGAATATAAATCCCGATACCATTATATACAACCTTGACTTGCCTGACATTATGTTAGGCTATTGGCAAGACGGCGGCGAAGTATCGTCGGATATACTCATACGTTTATCCGAACAGCTTGACGTTTCTATTGATTTTTTACTCAAAGGCAAAGAAAACGACGATAACGAACGGTAAAGATTTCACTTTTTGACCGATAGGGAGCGGCACTTGGCCGCTTCCTTTTTATATATAAAATCTTTCAGGAAAAGCCCAAAAACTATTGACAGGGGACAGATTTTGTGTTATAATATAAGATGTAGTGAACATCTATCAAATAATAACATTGTCATACACCATTTACAGAAAGGAAAACCAAAAATGATTGACCCGAAAATCCAGAAGCTCATACCTGAAGATTTCCTCGAAGCTGTCAAGAATGCTTATGAAGAGGACGATATGTACGTTGTTGAACTCAACGACGGCTGGGAGGCCTCCAATAGCGAATGCAAAGGCTATGAAACAACAATAAAGGTCCATAAAGAACCTGAAGACGAATTTGATACGCTGGAATATCGTTTGGGAGAGGGTACATGGCTCAAAGACGCTGAAGTTTGTCCTGTGTGCGGCAGAGTAAACAGTATAAGAGTAAGGCGCAACGAAGAGGGCTTGTACAAAGTAGGGTGTAATTTCTGCCGCTTATGGTATGATTATATGTACCTGACGGAAGGGCAGGCCCTTGCCGCTTGGCGCGTCAGGTCGAATATAGCCTACCCCCCATCTTCTGAAAACAGCTTCAGTGCATACGAAAAATATTGCGAAGAAAACGGTCTTCCTGTAATAGTATAAGAAAGGAAACAGAGTTATGGCAATAACGCTACTTGAACACATTTACAGCAAGTTGCAGGACGATACAAAACGTAACTTTGATATTGGTTACACCAATGACCCCGACTGTAACAAAGAGGATTATGCGGGAAGGCGCTTGCAATATCCTCAGTACACCGTTCTGACAGGCTCGGCAGAAAACGTATATATAGACATCAGCCTTGAAGTTTCCGATAACGAGGGCGTGTTTCTCGGTCTATTGAGGTTAGGCGATATTCATATAAAGAACAACACTGGAAAGGTCGATTCAGCTGTCTGCGCCCTTCTTCAAGATATTGCCGACGCGACCGAAAAGGTTGTCAAGATGAGTTGAAAACGCAGATAAAGGCTGCCGAAAAGGATAAAACAGAGATAGAAAAGTAAAAAAACGTGTTTAGGAGCGTGTACCTATGAAAAATAAGGATAAAGTTGTTATTTCGCATATAATGTCAATGAACCTCGATGATTTTCGAGACCTTGTAACAGACCTTTGCGGAGAAAGCTACGGCGTTGGATATGATTATGGAGAAATCATATTCATTAGAACAGATGAAACTGGTGAGAGGATTGACGATGCGGACGAAGATGAGACCACAGAGTTTGTAACGAATAAGCTTGTTGAATATTTTGATTTACAGGCTATATGTAGCTATAAAGCGGTAAGCGAATACGGCACTACAGAGGTAATCATGCCATTCATCGAGTAAAGGAAAGATAATATGAAAGCACATATAAAACAGCCTTATACGAAGCAAGGACAAAAGGCACTTGACAGGGAAATCAAAAGCCAACTTGCGGAATATGACCGAAAAAATATGTACGAAGTAGATGCTATGGTGCTTTGGGTTCTTCACGAACGGTTCGGCTTTGGTAAAAGAAAATTGAGACAATTCTTTGATTGCTTCACCACTGAAATTAAAGCCCTTATAGACCGTTATCAGCTTGATGAAAGCGATGATGCGTGGCTATGCACCCGCAAGCTGAAAGATGCGGGTATAGACATAGAGCAGTGGGAACGGGAAGCCGAAGAAAAAGAAAAGGGAAAGAACAAATAACGAAAAGTTCGAGCAAAAGGTAGATGACTATATTCAAACAATCGTCCGAGCAACTTACTTTTTTCCTTTCGGAGATTGAGTTTAACATCGCAGAGTGCAAAAAGCTTATAAGTAAATTAAAGAGTGAAAAAAAGCAAGCGCCTTTCCATAATGATATACGGCGTAATCAACAAGTCAAATCTCTCATAGAGAAGAAGAAAGCAAAAAACGATTTAGTTCTTGGCGTTGATGAATGTTTCTGTCTTGTAAGCATCTTAATAGAAAACGCTCTTCTGCTTGATAACCAGAAAGACCATAGCCGCAACGAAAACCATATTGAGCTTTTGGAAAAGAAGATAGAGGATATGATAGCGGCAATAGGGGAGATAAACAAAGCGTAAGGAGAATCGCTATGAGTAAAACCAAAAACGTAGGGAATTTTGAACTCAAAGAAGGAACAATGACTATTTCGTGCGAAGGTGTGTTTCAGGAAGCCAGCGTTGTGCAAGTACATGAAACAGTTCAGGACTTTTTAGACAGAGATTGTATATTAACAAAACATACTCTTGACGATTTCCAGACTGAGGACGATATACGAAATACAGTACGAGCAGAGCTGTGCGAAGCCATTCTTCATGCCAAAATCTTTGATTGGGAATGGGAAGACACCGATGTTGCGCGGGACGCACAGAACGATTTGCTTCAAGAGGGGTTGCTGTATGTCGAAGACCTGTTGGAAACCAACCCCGAATGGGATTTATACTTCCTTAACATCGAAAAAACAAAAGCATTAGCAACCGCTCTGCGTAAAAGCGGCACTGCGCTTAACCCCGAATGGAAGACATTTGTTGATAAATACTGTGACAGCTAACGAGAAGAGGATTACGAAATGAATAAAACGAAAACAGTCGGAGATTACAGATTAACGGAATTCTATGCTGTAGCTTCGATGGGCGAGCGTTGTGAGAAAACAGCATTTGTGTTAGTTCATGACAACGCTAACGACACATCGCCTTCGGCGGTAATATTGCCTGTTGATTGTCTTCTTGTAGGGCATACGTTAGACGATTTTGAATACGAAGATGATGTTGTGGAAGTCATATCAATGGAGTGTTTGGAAGCGTTTGACTGAGAAAGGAACTACAAAATGAGCAAAACCAAAACTATAGGGAACTTTGAGCTTAAAGAGGGTACGTTGACCGCATCTTGTAAGGAACTTCAGATACGAGAGGAATATCCCGTTGTACTTATTCACGAAAAGGAAAAACGATTTATGGATAATGACTGTATTTTGTCGCACCATACTCTCGATGACTTTCAAAAAGAGGACGACATTAAAAGTGCAGTTGGAGAAGAACTTTATGAGGCTGTAAAGCACTGTTTTGATATAAACAAATGTTCTGAAGCCGCTCGAAAATTAGCAAAACAGGACACAAAATATTTATTTGATTATCATTTTGATAAAAAGGCAGAAAATAAAGGATTGGGACAAAGAGGCTTTTTCTCTATATATTATTACACGATAAAAAAAGGGTATAAAACAATAGGCGATTTATTAAACGAGCCGCCCAGTAAAGTAATGTCAGGCGAGCGCGTAGGACCTAAAAGATTTGAAAGCTTTATTCGTTTTTTAAAGGAAAACGGATTAGAGCCGACAGACTGCGGAGAATGGGGAAAGCTTGTGGCAGAATTGAGGGAATGAGCAGTGAATTATTGGTGGGTAAGGATATTCGATTACAGCAAGAGCGACGAAGACGCATA
>AUXO014937192.1_pt1 | contig 11528 bp, 9 predicted proteins | sample 768731 | NCBI WGS metagenome assembly AUXO01 (sample SAMN02715735, study PRJNA202380) | gut metagenome | biome: sheep rumen | host: Ovis aries | place: New Zealand: Palmerston North | reverse complement strand
CCTTCAGCAGTTATACTAACTTTACCTAAATAAGTTTCTTTAACTTTCATATTTCAAACATTATCAAATCCCCGTAAAGGAGAGATACATTAATAACCATCGCCGTCATCTAAAAGATAATTGTGAGTATAAGTTTTATCTTCATCTGTAACTTGAGTCAACTGACCAGATTCAGCATCAATATAAAACTTAGGTTGGTCTTCACAACTAACAACAGCTTTAAGTTTTCCTTCTTCATCGATAGGAACAACAAACGTTCCATCATATTGTTCATGTTCAGAGCCTTGATAAATAATATTAAGTTGTCCTTTTATATAATTTATCAAAACATTTGCCTTACTCGTTTCACCTAATTGATATGCAGCACAAGCAGCTTGGAACATATTCCAACAAGTAACAACATTTTTATTATTACCTTTGCAAGTAGCAGAGCAATCATCCAACATATCAATACCGAATTGAGTAAGCATAACGAGCAATTTATGATAAACACAAACATATTCAGCCGGAATTATCATATAAACATAAGTCGGATTGACAAGTTCAAGTTCAATTCCAGCTTCATCATTAATCTTAATTATTCTTTGTTCGCTCATTTTACATACTTATTATAGATGTTTATGAGGTGGTCTTTTTGAGCCGTTGTAAGCACGTTTGTATTTTGAAGGGCATTGTTTATCATCCCCAAAATAATAATGCGGCAGAACGAATCAGATGAATCGACAAACCCCAATTTTAAGGCATTGATATAGTTGTTGCACACAGATAAAATTTTTTGACAAATAGGCTCTTCTAAACTTTCAGTTTTATTTGGAAATATAGTTTTTACCATATCTTAATTATTACCAAAAGCGTTATTTGTAATGTATGCAACATAATCAGTATAACGAATTTCCATACGTTTACCAAAAGCAATAATCTTTTTGCCATTATCTAGTTTATCGTTATACATAATGTTTAAAATGTCTTTAGTTAAATCAATTTTCCAATTTTCATCTAGATAATAATTCAAATATTTATTGTTACCTTTATAGATGTTCATTGTATTGTATGCTTCACTAAAAACACTTTTTACCATGTGTTCGCAATTATATTCAACTTGTTCTCTATTCTCATGGATATTGTTATTGATTACGGTACTAACAAAATAATTATATAATTTGCCAAGCATAGCATCAATAACAACTCCGATTGCATTTATAGATTTTTCTTTATCTCTATCTATTATATCTTTTGTCACAATAGTTAAAAGTTTAGATATATCTTTTAAAGGGTCTTTTTTACGACTATCTATAAGTTTATTTATAACTAAATATACAAGTAAAATAATCCCAGGAACTAGTCCTTGAGAAAAAACATCTCCAGCCATTTCGTATAAACAAAAAGAAAGGGAGCATGATTGTCAATTTTTACATCAACTTTCATACTCCCTTTTAGATTAATATTAATGCTAATATTTCCTAATCAATAAAGGATAGCATTACTAAAATTACTTATGATAATCAACCAATGCAGCAAGAATAGTGTCAATAGTTGCAATACAAGCAGCACCTGTAGGAATAGCAATCTGTACAATCTGATGAACTTCATCATTACGAGCCTGTCCCATTTGACGAGGTTCAGTGAAACGAATAGTATAAATTGTATAAGTAGGTGCAGGACTAACTGTAGCCTTCAGCGGGTCTAAAGGATAAATAATATCCGGGAAAGCAGCATAACCCTCAACAGCAGTTGATTTGAAACCTGCATCAGCAGCAGCCTTGTTAGCCAAATCCTTAATATATGCTACATCACCATAAGCAGGATTTCCTGCGGTAGTAACAGCAGCAGTAAATTCGTGAGCAGCATCTCCAAGAACGATAGCATAATCAACACCAGCAGTATTAGCTGTCAAAGTAATAACGCCATTAGAATAAGCAGCAGTAAGACCATGACCAACTGTATTATTGTTGATTTGATTAGCAAGTGCAGTTCCAAGAGTATCTGCATCTGGATTCAAACCTGTATGAACCGTAGCAGTCCAACGATTACGTTCATTGAAACGAACACCCTTCTTAACTACAATAATGGTATAATCAGAAAACTCAGTAGGTTCATCAATAGTAACCGTACCAACAAAAGTAGTAGCAGCATTATAAGTTCCCTTAACATAAGACAAATGCTTACGGCACATAGGAAGAATAACATCGCCACTTGCACTATTGCGAGCAAGTACTAAATTGAAGAACTTGAATTTCTCAGTACCATCAGCAATAATAGTTTCAACACCATTATTCAAATAAGTAAAAGCAAGCTGCCCATCAGACATACTAGCAAGATTGCTACCATAGGCACAATTGCCGGCTAAAATAAATTGCCTCATAACTTAATTAAATTTAATAGTTTAACAATATTAATTATTTTGTCTTTGACTTCCGCTAGTAGCACCAACACTAATTAACCAAATATTTACTGCATCTCGTACAATATCTTTATGTTGATAATCAGGTAAATCACAATTTACATTGTTAGCACCTTCTCCTTCTTCATCATAAAATACTTCAGCAGGATATTTGATATAATCATAAAAAAGTTTAGTTGGTTGAGGATGTTTTATATAACCTGTATAAATAGTACAAGTAATATTATTATCATTCGTTCCACTAATAACATTTATGATTGGACTTTCTTTTGAAGGTCTAAGACAAAAATCTCTTAGTGCTCTGCCTAAATAATCACTTCCAACGATACGACAACTATAAATAAGATTATCATCATACGAAACATCGAAAGCTGTATATAGCATTACATTAGAGTTTGTAATAGATACTTTATACGGATTAACTTCTTTTCCATCCCCCGTAAAAGAGAGAGATTGAACTTCCTCTCTACGAAATAAAGTTCGTAAACCATTAAGTTCAGAAATATCGGTATTAAACCTTGCAACTTTATCGTTGGGATTAGTAGCGGTATTTTCTGCAATGATTCTACGAACTTTATCAAGAATGGCAGTATTTAGACAGACATCTATATCTTCTTTGAGAATAGCACGAACAGTTTGCATACCCATTTCTTGTGCATATTCTCTAAAGTATACGTGCATCTGTTCAATATCCATTTATTTAAATATAAGTAAGTTTATTAATATATGCGGTAACAGCTCCAGTATTAGCAGGGTCTTTGAACCAAGCAACAGCTTCTTTGATGTTAGCACCAATTAGAGTACCATCACTCTTAGTAATGTTTTGATTATATACAGAACGAATAAGTTCACCATGAGCAATTAACAACTCAATAGTTGCTTTAAGTTCTACATCTTTATCATTACATAACTTGTTGAATTTGTCTGGTTCATTTTGGCTATAATGGTCAAGTTCATTTTGTTGAGTTGTAATATCTTTCTTAATTGCAATTGCAACATTTCTACCTTGCTGAGCAGCCATAAGAATATAAACATTTTTAAATTGTTTAGCATCGTTAAGCAACTTAACAAAATTAACTTTTGCATTGTTAGTAGAAAGACGGAGTTTATTTTGCAACTCAATTTCTTTGTTATCATCTTTAATGTAAAATCTTACTTCTGAACTACTATTAATAATTGCAGAATCTTTAGCAACATGAGTGTATAACAAACAATGTCTATAAAGCAAGTAATCAGTTACATTAATAGGACTACCATATTGCCATAAAGTACTTTCAAGTAAATTCAAATCGTTAATCTTAATTTCAAGTGCTTTTTGCAACTTATCAAGACCTCCAACTTTGTTTCTTTCATAGGATTCCTCGATTGCGTCGTATTTAGTTTTAAAAGCAAAGAAATCTCTTTTTCTTCTAAATCTAAAAGAAGTATCAAAAGTTACTCCAATTTCATTAACGACAACACTGATATTATTTAACCATGCTTTAACCCTGAAGACAAAGTCTGGATGATTAGGGCTAAGTCCAATAATAGCAGGAAAATAAGCTTCAACTTCATTTTTATTACTAGAAAGAATTCTAGAACTTGCAACTGAAGAACCAATAGAATCTCTACGATTAGGCAGCGATTTACTATTAACTCGTCTATAAAGAGAATAATTAGTAACAGGAACAATAGTTACACTTCTTTTATAAACATATTCTTCATTCAATTCTTCGTTAAAAGAAGAAGAGCTTTTATCTTGCTCTTCTTCCTTTACGGGGGATTGTAAATTTTCTACATTAGCTTTAACAGCACTATCCGCATCACTCGGTTTATTAGTAGCACCGCTAAAATTGAATTTGTTATCCATATATTAATTTCGATTTTAATTAATTACAATACACATTCCAACAACATCATCTTAGTTGTGTTATCGACTTGCAAACCAATAGTACCCATAATTTCCAATGAACTCATATCAACGTCAGTAGAAATAATAGTAGTATCGTTGCCAAGACCCCAAGATGCAGGAACATCAGACATACCTTTATAAACTTTAGCCTTATAGTTATCACCTTTACGATGTACAATGCGTACATTTGGATGACCCTTATAAGAACTCATATCAATCAAGGCAGCACGGTGAGAAGTAATAGGCAGACCAGACTGAGGATGAATCATACCATTTTGCTTAGCAGCTTCAGCAATAGTAGACTTATCAAAGTAACCATTGTGAACTACAGTAATAGTATAACCATCAACTGTCTTATACTTGTTAAAGTATTTACCATAAGCAAGACCAGTACCATTATCTTGAATCATCTTCTCGCCAAGTGGAGTAAGGAAGCCATTATCTTTAGCATCCATACGAATAGCTGCATCGAAGTCACGAATGAAACCTTTACCACCCATAAGAATAACATTCTTGTCAGCAGTATCTTCTGTATCTCTATCAAGAACATCACCGATAGTTCTTTCCAACTTATTAAGTGTCAAGAACTCTCCGTAAGTATCATAGTTAGATTCACGACAGATTTCCAACATACCAGCAGTACGTTCAACAGGTTTACCATTATCGTGGTCTTTCATAGCAATAGTACCATCTGGAAGACGATTATACTTAGCAGTCCAAAGACGCTCTTCATTCATAACACGCATATGAAGATTGAACTGACGCATTTCCTCGTTAATCCAAAGATTAGTAGTACCACCACCATTAGCATTTTCAAACTGATACTTAGTAACAACATTAGCAAGAGGTCCGGCAATTTCCTTACTGAAACGATATTTCTCAAGTTGGGAAGTCATCTTACCAGGACCCATAGAATTACTACGGTTACCTTTAGAATAAGATTCAGAAACAGTAGGAGCAGACAAACTCCAATACTTACCAACAGCAAGAAGAGCAGGGTCTACAAAAGCATCAGGATTAGGAGAATCAAGACGCAGCAAATAACGATAGCCACGAATGCCTTCACCTAAATCTTTCTGAATACGAACCATAGTCTTGCCATCAGGAGCAATAGCACCGTGTTGTTCAATGAACCAATGAGAAGCAAATTCAACTTCAAATTCAGTTCCACCAAGACCAGGCTGAGTAATTGCAGTATTAAAATAAACTACACAATCAGTAAATTTCATACGACCCATAGTGTCCCAAGTCCATTGAACAGTAGGAACTTCAACAGAACCTTTAGAACCTTGACCTTCAGTGTAAAACATCAAAGGAAAACGGTCGTCGTCTTTACCATAATTGTAAGTCAAAAAACTATTAATTTCGGTAGGTTTGGTTAATTGCAAATAAGCAATAGATTCCTCATTAGAATAACCTCTGTCATCAAACTTACCAGTTTCTAAAACTCTTAGTGATTGCATAAAAAATAAATTTTAAATTAATAACCAAATGAACCTGTATCAACTTTATTATTAGTCTTAGCAGGTTTCTTAATAGAAATAGTTTGTTTATTACCTTTATTCTTGTTTGCAACAAGTTTTAGTTTTTCTACTTGTTTATTTGCAACAGCCATATCAATCAAACTATTATAACCTTTGCCGGTGTAAGTAAGCCAAGCACGAAGAATTTCATCATCAAATCTTTGTTTTGGGTCTTGCTTAGCAAGGTCATACATATAACGAGAATTTCCATCTTTATCTACTTGATACAAATAATTAAAGAAATCATCAGGAGTAACTGCAACTTGTTTTCCATCTCTTTCAATAACTACAGTTTCAGGTATTTTATAACCACCAATTACTCGATTGCTTATAGTATCATGAACATTTTGCCAATAAGCAATCTCTTGTTCTTGAGCTTGTTGTTGTTGCTCGGCAGCTATTCTATCATATTCCTCTTTACGGGCTGCATCAGCATTTTGTAAAGATTCAAGTTCAGATTTAGCAACAGCAGCAAGTTGTTTGGTATCTTTCAAATATTGAATATAGGTGTCTACATTACCACCACGTCCAAATTCTTTATAAGCTTCTCTAATAATTGCTTCTTGCTGTGCTTCATTAGTTTCATCCAAAGTAATAGCACTTCTATCTTTTACTTGGTCAAAACCTATAGCCGAATTTCCATTAGCAACATAATAAGTTAAGAAGTCTTTAAGAATAGGATATTGTTCAAATAATTGATTAACACCAGCATTAGCAGCTTCATCAGTTTTAATTTCCATTACAGCATCAACGTATTGTTTAATACCTTCTTCTGTATTTTCAAATTGAACTGCTTTGCCTTTTTCGTCAAAAACATCAACTCCAAGAAGACTATGAACTGTTTCTAAATCATAAGACGGCTTTTGTTCTTTGTTTTCTTCAACGGTAAATTCTTTAAAGAAATCTGCAACTTCGTCTTTTGTTTTAAATACGTTATTGTCTTTGTCGACCAGGTTGCCATCTTTGTCAAAAGTATAAACATCGTTACCAATAGTAACTTCAGTTCCTTCGGCATATTCAATAGGTTTTTCTTCAACTGATTTGTCAGCCGGTTCTTCTGTTTTAGTAGTTTCAACTGTTTCTTGAGTTGTAGTATCAACACTCTTATCAGGTTCTTTATTCAAATCAGTAGCTTCTCCAGTTGTAGTTTCAACTACAGGATTTTCTGGATTGTTAATGTCAGTTGTATCATTAGCAGTGCTACCGCCAAAACCAAGACTATTAATATCAAATTGTGGCATATCTTTATTTTTATTAATTGATTAATTTGCTCAAACGTACACTTTAGAATCATTTCCAAAAACATTATCATCAAAACCAATATTGATTATTTTATATATTATTACTAATATATAGTACCCTAAAGCACATTAACTCCAAATTGAATTTATACACCGCATTTTCGTGGCTTGTGTTGAGAGATAATTTTTGAAATGAATAAGACATCAGCCGAAAAAAGAAAACGCCACACAGCGAAAGAAAACGCATAAAAAATGGGTGTGCCTATTTTCGCAAACGGACACACCCTGTCTTTGGTTTCAATATTGTAAGGAAAATGTTATTTATCGTATTTATTTTTATTAGCTTTAGCTATTTTAACTTTATTATCAGAATCATAAATTTTAGCAGCAATTTCTTTCTCTTTTATCGCCATTTCTTGAGCGTGCTTATCTCTATCAGCTTGAATCTTTTCACGTTCAATTTGATTTTTTGCATTAAGCATACGTTCTTCAGCTTGATTCTTTTCCACTTCAGAAAGTCCATTATCATAACTCATAATATTACCATTAACTCTAATCATTTCAATTTGAGAATCAAGATACTTTTCAAGTTCAAGTGTTTTTCTATCTTCTTCTCCTTTGGCAGCAATTTTACGAAGTTCAAATTCTTGAAGCATTTGTTGTGCTTGTTGTTTCATTTGTTCCATTTCGCTTTCATGCTGTCTTTGAGCATCAGCAAACTTATCAATAAGTTTTTTAATTTGAGCAATGTTTTCACCATCAATAGCAGCAGCAGCTGATTGCAAATCTCCATTTTGAGCAGCACTAAATGCAAGTTCTTTAAATTGAGTCAATTTCTCACGTTCTTTAATACTATTCTTACAAGTAATTAAATAGTTAGCATAAATATGAGAATTAACATCAAGACTTAAATAACCAATATTACCATCAACGGTTCTATATGAAGTACGAAGACCATCAATCCAAGCAAGTTTAGTATAATCCATATCTCGTTGATAATCATGTTCACGCATAATATCAAACATATATTCAATGATTACACTACCCATACTACCACGCATAACAGCTTCTTGAGTAACACCTTTACCAGCAGTGTTAGCAATTTCACCATATCTTTGTGGTGTCATATCAACAGCTTCCATAGCAGCTTGTTTAGCTTCATCTGCAATTTGACCAAGTTGAATAATGTAATCATTAACACCAGCTTGAAGAACACGAACAGCATTTGCTTTAACCATACCTGCATCATCGTCATCATCTACATACAAAACACCATCAGCAGCCATTTTGTAAATAGTATCTTCTGGATACTTACCAAGAAGAGATTTAGCCATAATAAGAATATTCATCTTATTCTTAGCAATAGTAAGTTCACGATGATACATAATAATGTTTCTAAAAATCTGATAAGGAAGAACAGTATCGATAATACTGAACTTACCAAATCCAGGAAGAAATTCTACAAGTCCATTATACGGAAGTTTGCCACCACGATTATAAGCAATAGCTCTTGCTTTATATGGATAAATACCATACTCTCTACTACCAATACGAACAGACTCAAAAACTTGAGGTTTCCAAACCCATTCTAAGTCTATATCCCCCGTAGCAGGATTGAATTGATAATCCTCATCTACTATTCGTTGAGTAACAAAAGCACCATCACTATAAGTCAAAATACCTTGTTTAACTTCACCTCTCCAAACAACGTGCCAAACTGGGAAAAGATTACCACTTAGTTCTCTAGCAAGATTACGATTTTCAAGTCTAACAACTTCATTCTTTGTAAACTTGCCACAAACATCATAATATAAACCTTTGAAATAATCCCAAGTCAAAGCACCTTTATCTGTTTCAGCTCCAGTTGCATAACGATAATAATCATCAATATAATCAATATCTTTCTTAGAAAGATAATCAGCAAAATTATCAATGATTTGTTGTTTAGTCATCATCATACGTTCAGCAAACATATCGAAATCTTCAACATATTTACTATCATTTGGAACAGGAAAAGCATCACGAACAGAAACAACTTTCTTAATAAGCTGGTCACCTCTAACATCAGAATAAGTATAACATTCTCCGAAAGAAACAAACTCAGCGTATGCTTGAGAATATAAAGCAAGACTATCAGTAATATTATCTATAACTTGAAGAATTTCAGCACCTTGAGCAGAAACTTCATCAACATAGTTTTGTTTAAATTCTTCAACAAAACCTTCAATGTCTAATTGTTGATTAACATCAAATTCTTCTGGATTATTACCACCTTGAATAAATTCCTGATAACTTTGTTGTATTCTTTGAGCAAGAGCCTCTTCTGCACGACGCATAATTTCTTGTCCGAGTTTAGCATCTCTACCCATCATAACTTCTGGGTTGTTAGCAGTAACAATAAATTCATGTGGATTCTTAATATACTCTCCAACGTATCTACGAATAATAGGTTTCATAATATCGTAGTTACGCATAGTAGCAGGAAAACGAGTATATTTTTCTATTTGACTGTTGTAAGGATTAAGAGTCTTTTTATAAAACTCTTCGGGAATATTCTCATGCAGTATGCCATATCGAATGTCATTATCCGCTTGATTTCTAGCACTAAGACCAGCAGCTATAACATAATCACAACAATTAGCATACCATTCTGGTTTATTACGTTCGCTAGCACTTACTCGTTGGCTAGGAAAATCAACACCATAAAAATCTGCCATATTATTTATATTTTAAAACCACGGTCTATTCATAATGCTAGTATCATTTTCTTCTGTCATTTCAACTCTTTGTTCAAGCCTTCTTTTATTTTTAATATCGACAGATTTCCAATAAATACCAAGAAGAATAAGACTAGACACACGGTCAAAGTTTCCAAGATTATTAAATTTTTTCAATTCAAGAATAGTTTGATAATCATAGAATCTATTAATATTATAAATAGTTTCTCCGTTTTCATCAACACCACATTCTTGATAAAAGAATTCTTTAAGAAGTCGAAGACCATCTGGTTTATTAGCTTGAGTTATACTATAACCATAAGTACTTGCAACTTTCTCTTTAATAGTAGAATCCCAAACAAATAAAGGTTCGTGAGCAAGATAACGAAGTGCTTTCCATTTCTTAAAGTTAGAAACAGTTTCACCTCTATTTGTTTCAACAATTCCAGTTCCAATACAATTATATAACTTACACAAATTAAGAAATATTCTATCAGCTTCTTCCAAAGTATCAGGACGACCATAATAAGCAGCTACAAGTTTTATTTTAAAACCATTCAAAGCACAAGGCATTTGAACAACAAAAATACTATTATGAGAATGTTTAAGTGTAAGTTCTTTACCTTCTTTATCTATACCTACAGGGTCGTAAACTGCAACATAAGTTCCCTCTTTGATAACTTTTTTAACTCCACCATTAGGAACATATTCGTCTTCATATTCCGGCATAAACCAAATACGAACACAACCATGAGGGTCTTCATCGTGATGTCGAGGAACATTTCTAATCCAATCATAAACTTTAGCGTTTTTATCTTCTCGTCTAATACGTTCATTAGATTTAAAAATAACTCTATCGTCTACATCAAATAATTGTCCATCTACATAAAAATTAAAACTAGTATCAATTCTAAGACGTTCCTCCCAATGATTTAAAATATCACTACTAAATATATTTTCAACAGCACTAGAAAATGATTCAGCAGGAAACAAAGCACGCTGACCAAGATAGTTAAGATATTCAGCATAAGAAGTTGAATTTTCTTTCTTAGCAATTCGTTCTTTAGCTGCAAGTTGCAAACCAATAACCAAATCACTATTACCATCTTTATCAACAGCAGGCACACCATTTAATGCACCTTCAAGTCCCCAAGCATAAGATTTAAAAAATCCACAAATTGTATTTCTAGAATTTTTATCCCAAACATTTTCAAAAGGCATAAAATGAAAACGTAATGGAGAATAAAACATTTCTTCAAATAGTTGCATATTGCCACTAGTAGCAGTTCCCCAAGCCATAAGACAACCAGTAGTTCGAGTACCAACTGTCATAGTAGGTTCAGTAACTGTCATAAACTCAAGAAGATTATCCATAGTAGAAACCTCCTCAACTTTAATATCAGTAGCATCCTTACCAATAGCACAATCTGGATTGTTATTAGCACTTACACTAAGCAAAGAACTTCCCCAAGAATCATCAGCTTCAACACCATTTTTCATTCTATATCCAAGAGCAAACTTGTCTATAGTAGGAGTATATATTCCTCTTTTAAATGGAGTTTTCTCTTCGTAAAACTTTAAATTATTAACAGCAAAATCGGAAAGACCACCACGTTGAATAATATATTTATTATCAGCAGCAACGTGAATAACAATTTTATGTTTTCTAAGATTTACAACATTTGCACTATCACTAGCCATAATATATGAAAATCCACCACGACGAGTTTTATCTATAATAAGATGAAAACCATT
>AUXO014807880.1_pt1 | contig 11529 bp, 9 predicted proteins | sample 768731 | NCBI WGS metagenome assembly AUXO01 (sample SAMN02715735, study PRJNA202380) | gut metagenome | biome: sheep rumen | host: Ovis aries | place: New Zealand: Palmerston North | reverse complement strand
CGTCATTGCCGAAGACCGCTGCCTTCACCAGGCTCGAGGTTATAACGGACTTAGCCAGAACCCTGGCCCTGAACATATCCGGTGCGTTTATGACATTGCAGGTCATGAGCTTTGAAGCTCCCTCTCCGTCAGCTGCCATCATGCGTGCCAGGTCCTTTGTGACCGTATTCAGCGCCTCCTTGAAGGTATAATAGTCATTCGTGTCTTCCCTGATCTCCGGATTTCCTGCTTCTCCGTTAGCCATCAGTATCAAGGTGTCATTGGTGGAAGTATCTCCGTCCACGGATATCATGTTAAAGGTATCAACCACATCCTCGGACAGTGCCTTCTGCAGCAGTTCGGAGCTTATGCATGCGTCAGTGGTTATATAACCCAGCATGGTACACATATTGGGATGTATCATACCGGATCCCTTTGACATGCCTCCCAGAGTCACCTTGACTCCGGATATCTCAAACTCCACCGCAGACTGTTTGGGATGTGTGTCCGTAGTCATTATGGCACATGACGCTTTGTCTGCCGCTTCAATGCTGTCCGATAAACGGGGCACCATTTCTTCTATCCCCTTATATATCTTATCCATATCAAGGAGCGGTCCTATCACGCCTGTAGACCCCACCAGCACTTCATTCTCATCTATGCCCAGAAGCTCCGCCACCTTGGCCGCTGTCTTTTCGCAGCACATATAACCGCGTTTTCCCGTGCCCGCATTTGCTATGCCGGTATTTACCACCACGGCATGGACATCTCTTTTTTCTTCACGTATGATCCGTCTGTCCCATAATACCGGGGCAGCCTTTACCACATTTGAGGTAAAGGTCCCTGCAACATGGCACGGTTTTTTGGAATACAAAAGAGCCATGTCCTCCCTGTTCTCATACTTGATACCGGCAGCAGTACTTGCCACCGTAAATCCCTTTGCACTTGTCACTCCGCCCTTGATCTTTTTCATGTGTTGAACCTCACTATATTCCCCGGATTTATTGTGAAATCGTAATAATTCAGGTCCTTTCTTTCTGTCCAGCCTATCTCCTTCCAGAAGGCATTTCCGACATCATTGGTGGTGAAAGCTATGAGTGCCACCTTGTTTATCCCTTCCTTCTCGAGCTGCTCCATGCATCTTACCACCATGGCCTTACCTATGCCGCGCTTTCTGTATCCTTCTCTCACGCATACATGATAAAGTGTCGCCCTCCTGCCGTCATGTCCGCAGAGTATGGCTCCTACAAGCATGTCATCCTCCATGGCAACAGTCGAAAGCCCCGGATTTCTCTTTATGAACCTGTCTATCCCGTCGTATGAATCATCTATGCTCCTCATGGCAAAGCCCTTGATGGAATGCCACAGTTCACATACCTTATCATAGTCGGAGATCTCCATCTGTCTTATCTGCATCATGGCACCATTGGGATCATATCTATCCCTTCTTTTTCCTCGAATCCGAACATCACATTGAAATTCTGTACTGCCTGTGAAGCGGCTCCCTTCATCAGGTTGTCCAGGGCTCCCATCATGATGATGTTTCCGGTACGCCGGTCAATCTTAAACCCTATATCAACGTAGTTGCTTCCCTCCACGAATCTCGTCTCGGGACAGACATTCTCATCAAGGACCCTGATGAATCTTTCATCCTTATAGTATTTATCATATACATCCCGTACGTCCTGATATGATACGTCCTTACTGAGTTTTGCGGTCTCTGTCACCAGTATTCCCCTGTTCATGGGGACCAGATGAGGCGTAAACTGCAGTGTGACCTTATCGCCGTACGCATATGCAAGCTGCTCCTCTATCTCCGGAGTGTGGCGGTGGAGCGCAACGGAATATGCCTTTGCATTTTCATTGACTTCACAGAAAAGATTCTGTATCTTCGCACCTCTTCCGGCACCCGATACACCGGACAGTGCATTTATTATCAGTGAATCCTTCTCGATCATATGCTCCTTCATGAGAGGATATGCCGTAAGTATGGAGCAGGTGGTATAGCATCCGGGATTGGCCAGAAGCCTGCAGCCGGCTATCTTATCCCTGTTGATCTCGGTAAGACCGTATACAGCCTCCTCTATAAGCTCCTTTGAGTGATGCTCCAGCTTATACCACTCTTCATATACACAAACGTCCTTGATCCTGTAATCCGCTGACAGATCTATGATCCTGCATTTATCAAGTATGGAAGGAACAAGCTCCCCCTGGAGATATCCCTGGGGGGTCGCGGTAAATATGACATCTGCATCCTCTGCCATATCCGAAAGCTTTATGTCGCACAGTTCCTTACCGTTTATATCCTTGAAATTACCGAATACGCCCTCATACTGCTGTCCTGCAAAGCTTCTTGACATGACATATCTGACCTCAACGTCCTTATGTCCCATGAGAAGTCTTGCCACCTCGGCTCCAGCATATCCGTTGGCTCCGATTATACCTGCTCTGACCATATCTCACCTCTTTGTTAATAATTGTCTGCCATCACACATTATATACGTAATAAAATAATGTTCAAGTCGCATGTGATTGCATAAATATACATCACATATGAATATTATGCAAGTATTACGCAAAATTTCTGCATATTATTCTTGATTTTACCTCTGTAAAGATATATAGTAATGACGTTGACGCAATGGCGGCATACGATAATGATAAATTAAGAAATGCAGTGCTTACTGCGGAAAGAAGGAGAAAATGGCTACAAAGGAAAAAGTTGTTCTCGCATATTCGGGCGGTCTTGATACCACCGTTATCATCCCCTGGCTCAAGGAGAATTACGATTATGACGTGATCTGCTGCTGCATAGACTGCGGCCAGGGTTCGGAGCTTGACGGACTTGAGGAGAGAGCAAAAGCCTCCGGAGCAACTAAGCTCTATATAGAGGATGTAACTGATGAAATGTGCGAGGAGGTTATTATTCCCTGCGTACAGTCCCATGCGGTATATGAGAATAAGTACCTTCTGGGCACATCCATAGCAAGACCCATAATAGCAAAAAGGCTTGTTGAGGTGGCAAGAAGGGAAAATGCCGCTGCCATATGCCATGGTGCAACAGGCAAGGGTAATGACCAGATAAGGTTCGAGCTGGGCATCAAAGCACTCGCTCCTGATCTTAAGATCATAGCTGCCTGGAGAGATCCCAAGTGGACCCTCAATTCACGTGAGGAGGAGATAGAGTATGCAAGGGAGCACGGCATAACCCTTCCTTTCTCGGCCTCCGATTCATACAGCCGCGACAGGAACATATGGCACATAAGCCACGAGGGCCTGGAGCTTGAGGATCCTTCACAGGAGCCTAATTACAATAAACTCCTTGTTCTGGGCACCACTCCCGACAAGGCTCCCGCAAAGGGCGAATATGTGACCATGACCTTTGAAAAGGGTATCCCCACCTCCGTAAACGGAAGAAAGATGAAGGTATCAGATATCATACGTACTCTTAACGTTTTAGGCGGAAAGCACGGCATAGGTATCATAGATATCGTGGAGAACAGAGTTGTAGGCATGAAGAGCCGTGGCGTCTACGAGACTCCCGGAGGAACCATCCTCTATGCCGCACATGAGCAGCTGGAGGAGCTGATCCTCGACAGAGAGACCTTAAGGGTTAAGAGGAAGATCGGTGAGGAGCTTGCCCAGACCATCTACGAGGGAAAGTGGTTCACTCCTCTTGCAGAGGCTCTTGTAGCCTTCATAACCTCAACCCAGCAGTATGTCACAGGAGAAGTAAAGTTCAGGCTTTACAAGGGTAATATAATAAAGGCCGGCGAGAAGTCTCCTTACTCCATATATGATGAAGATATCGCAAGCTTTACCACAGGCGACCTTTATGACCATAAGGATGCTTCAGGCTTCATCACCCTCTTCGGTCTTTCCACCTGGGTACGTGCACTCAAGATGCAGGGTCTGGAGGGCAAGGCTCATAAGAAGGCTCCGGACGGCAAGACCATCATCAAGCATGCAGCCAAAGCCGGTGCCGTTAAGGCTGAAAAGGCAGTAAAGGCAACAGCTACAAAGGCCAAGGCAAAAGCTGAAAAGGCAGGCACCGCTGCAAAGGCAACAGCTTCCAAGGCTAAGAGTACCGCCAAGAGCACGGCTTCCAAAGCTAAGAGCACTGCCAAGAGCACTGCTTCCAAGGCCAAGAGTGCTGCCAAGAGCACTGCTTCCAAGGCCAAGAGCACTGCCAAGAGTACGGCTTCCAAGGCCAAGACCGTTGCAAAGTCCACTGCAGATAAGGCAAAGAAGGCATATAACACGAGGAAAAAGAAGTAAGGATGGCAACCTTTATCGCACTCTTGGATGATGATCCCGCTGACCGCAAGCAGTCTGAGCGTCTGCTTGGCAGAGTCAGGGATGAAAGAGTTAAAAAGGGAGAGGTCATATACTATGATTCATACGGGAGCGAGGAAGCCCTCCTCCCGTTTTTCAATAAGTATGACCTTTTCCTTATTGATGTTACCAAGACTACCAGAGACGGTATGATGGTGGCCGTGGATCTCAAAAGGCGTGGAGCAGAGGGTAAGATCGTCCTGTACTACGATAAGATCGACTACCGCAGCAAATACGGCGATGAAGAAGGGATCTCCTTCATACAAAAGCCGCTGTGGCAGAGGGATTTTTCCAGACTTGTGGATATAGCTGCCCACGTACATGAAAATAAGATCCAAAGAGTCGAGCTCCGGGGAGAATCCGATACCATCTATGTGCTGAAGGAAGAGATAATATATGTCACGGATATGGGGTATTATTCGGCAGTGGCCTTAACGGACAACCGTTCCTTTCATGTGAATGAAAAGCCTCTGATACTCTATGAGACCATCAATTCCGAGAATTTCACCTTTGTGACCCCCAAGTGCTTTATCAACATGGACCACGTGGTGTCATCCGGCGGTACCAGGTTTAAGATGTCTGACGGTGCCGTGATCAGATTCAGCCTTTTCGATAAAAAGGATATCACCAGGACCTATGCGGATTATGCGGCAAAGAAAGCCTCAAAGTGACACGATGATGCCTCCGTTTGAGGCATAAAGCGAGCTGATGCCAGCCGTATCCAGTATCATGGTCTTCTTAAACTCCGCTTTAGAGATAAAATCAGCAAGCACTGCCGCTGCCCTTTCATAGCAGTTGCAGTGATTTATTATGAGCACCCTTTCTTTGGTATTCTTTATCCCCGCAAGGGACAGCTCCACCATCTTGGACAGTGCCTTCTTAACTCCGCGCTGAATGGATGCCTGCTCTATGACCCCGTTAACGCCCATGCATACGGGCTTAAGATTAAGGGTATTGGCTGCAAAGGCTTTTATATTGGACAGTCTTCCGTTCTTCCTGAGCATCTCCAGAGATTCGAACACAAAGTAGGTCACGACCTTGTTTATATTCTCTTCGGTCTTTTCAATTATCTCATCGAAGGAGCAGCCCGCCTTATAAAGCTCATAAACCTTCAATGCCACCTGAGCCTCTCCGCCGGAGGCTGATTTTGAATTGAATACATATATCTTCTTATCATCCCCCACCTCTTCCTCATAGAGGCTTTTTGCCAGCTCTGCACTGTTATAGGATCCCGACAGATCTGCGGAGATGGTTATGACAAAGACCCAGTCCTCCTCACATTTGTATGACTCGAGGTACCTCTCGGGTGAAGGACAGGCAGACCTTGGCACTCCCTTGCACTGATCCATCAGCTTAAGGAATGATTTCTGTTCAAAGGTTTCGTCATCGATGACCACATGGTCATCCAGTGTGATGGTAAGCGGTATATTCTCGCAAGCGACCTCCCGCTTTAACTCCTCGGGAAATTCGAGACAACTGTCGCCTATTATCCTGATACTCATCCTGCCTCCTGTTCTATCTTAGCATTATTACCTGACACTTCTCGGCTGTACGGCCGAAAACCTCTCCTGCGAGAGCATGATCCGCGAATACATCCATGATGAGAAGGGAAGGGGCTTCCTTCTGGAAGACATCCCTTATCCGCATGTATTCATTGCCTGCTTCCTCCGTTGCTTCTCTTATGTATTTCCTTGCCCCCCTGAGAACAGTCAACTGATATCTCTCGCTTGTTATTCTCTTCTTGAAATCGGCAAGTTCATCGGATGCCCTTCCTACTCTCTCTGCATCCTTCGAAGCTTCCTTTATGTGCTCCTGTATATCGGTGTCTACTGCCAGGGCAGCTTCGTATTCCTGTCTGCAGCCGTCTGCCTCTGCTCTGAGGACATTGAATTTGCTCTCACGTCTCTTTCTCCACTGTCTTCTGAAATACAGCACCACAAGGGCGAAGAGCACCATCAGGAATCCGTCGTATATGGTATCGTAGGATCCGTTTACGGCCCCGGGTATCTCGAATCTCAGCAGCACACCTGCAAGAACCAGCAGCAGGCCTCCCACAAGGCATATTATCGCAAGAATGAGGCTCAGTATATGCTGGGTCTTCCTGCTTATCACCTGCTGTGCTTTAAGGAGCTTCTGCTCGGCCTCGTCCATGAGTGCCTTCTTTTCATCAAGTGTTTTTAATGCCTCACTCTCCTGCTCACGTAAGAGCTTGACCTCATCACTTTTCTGCAGGCAGTATTTAAGGTCCATCTGCAGCTCGTACTGCTTCTGCTCCTCCTTGTATCTTGCCTCCTCTACGACTCTGGTACCGCCTCTGGTAAGCCTTGCCTCGGATCTCTGCAGTGATTCCAGTGCCTTATTCGATACAAACCTGTCCTCTTCCGCATTCACTATGGATTTAAGGAGGTTACGATCCTGCATGGAATGATCGTCGTAGGTACTGCCTTCTATGACTGTGGCATTCCTTACGTACTGATCTCTGGTAACTCCCACCAGATAAGAAGGTGCAAAGCTCACCGGAGTATTGGTTGTGGTATTGATGAATTCCAGAGTATCGGCAGCCTGATCCGTCGCCGAGAAGGACCTGAATATGTGATACTGGGCTCCCTCGGCAAAGATATCCATGGATCCGCCGAAGGCAACCCCGTCCCTTGGGGCATAGAGCTTTCTGATCTTGGCCTGGCCCTCCAGCCCGAACAGCATGGCAAGGATGAATTCCACAACGGCAGATGCATCCCAGACACTGCCGATGTCCTTAACGTTCATACCGGTGGAAAAAACATATTCCGCATTTTTCAGATTGCCGAATCCATCTATATGGATATCAAGTATCCTCAAAATACCTCTCCTCCCGCAAGAGCAAGTATGCCTTTCTTTATTATCTCCTTCTTAAGCTCCACGGATTCATTACCTTCGCTGACTCTTTTAAGGAATCTCTCCCTTAAGGTATTCTCCGTAAGAGATTCACCGTCTATATCAAAATCCACATCCTTATCGGTCACGGAAACCGCAAAGTAATCTCTGCTCAGATTCTTCTGAACCGCCTTATCGTCAATGATATGGTCCAGATCCATCCTGCCCACCAGATTGACATGCACCATGGCGGCACCGTTTATCCCGGGAATAAGACCGAGGGAGGTTCTGGCACTGTCAGCCACATTCTCCGTCCCCACTGTCCCGGTTATATCCAGTTCGATGTCGTAGCAAAGCCTCTTACCGCTCCTTACGAATACAGGCGATATGTCCGTATCGTTTATATAAAGCTCCATAAAGCCTTTATTCCCGCCCTCGTTGAAGTCCAAAGCCTCCAGGGATCCCGGAGCGCAGAAATACCCGCCTCCCTTCAGATCACCGTGCTTATAGGTCCTTTCAAGTCCGAGGCCCAGATATTTGATACCTCTGTCCTCAAATCCGCGGAGATTGAGGTTTCCGGAGGTCAGCACTATGTTTATCTGTCTTTCATCAAAGAGGGGCAGTTTGGAGACGTCGTATACTCCGTAGATATCTGTATTGCCTATGGTGAATTTCTTTTCCAGATCGCTGAATATCCTGAAATTTTCCGGCATGTTCTTTTCCATGCTGAAATATGCCGATTCATATGAATTGCCGGGCAGCAGCAGGAACTGCATCTGGGGATTCTCACGCATGACTGCGTATACCCTCTCCATTGTCTGTCTTGAGATATGCTCGGAATCAACAAGCCCTCCGGTTATGAGCACCCCGAGGGCGTCCTCTGATGCAGCGAAGCCCACCATCTGCACAAAAGCAGACAGAAGCTCCTGCTTTCTTGTGGCAGACTTGTCCTGTGATAATATGTTTCCGAACGGGATATCCAGATGTATGTCAGAACAGTGTATTAGTCTCAAGCATCCTCCATCGCCTACTGTGGTGCCTCCCCCTGAGCTGCAGCTCCTGCAGCCGCCTGCTGCAGAGCAAGAGCTTCCGCAAGTGCAGCCTCGTTGTCAACGGCTACCATGGCGTTATCATTCTGTTGTGTCTGTGCAGTTTCCGCAGTATTATCCGTAGCAGCTCCGTTGGTCAGGCTGTTCCTTGATCTTTCGGCATATTGTGAATCAGGCATCTCATTGACTATCCTGCTGTATATCTGCGTTGCGTTTACGCTGTCTCCGGACTCTTTGTAGCTCTCGGCAAGGTAATACCAGGCCTCGTCGTTTGCCGGATCTATCTCCACAGCCCGTCTAAGATCGGCAATGGCGGCCGTGTATTCTCCTCTGGAAAGAGCTTCCTTTCCCTGTACTATATACGAAGAAGCTGCCTTGGAGGCTACATCGCCGTTCAGATAATTGTACAGATTCCTGAAGGCTTCCGAATATATCCCGGGGTCCAGTCCCGTCACATTGTCTGTTATCATGGAATTTCCGGAGACCGCAGATGCAGTGATATTCTTAAGGAGTGATTCCGTTCCCACCACGTCCTGCGGATTTCTCATATAATTCAGAGCGGCGCTTGCGAGATAATCATACCGCTCGACCATTCCGGAGCTTCCCGTCAGATTGTCTATCTGAGCTCTTACGGTATCATTCTCGGCCTGAAGGGCCTCTATCCTCTTGGTCTGCTCCTCAAGGTCTGCATTCTTGGATGTGAGCTCGTCGCTTACCTGCTTTAACTGTGCATTCATCTGTTCAGAGGCCTTATTGATCCTGGCAGGCAGCACAAGGAAGAACATGAGAGCACATCCTATGAGAGCTCCTATGATTATGTTCAGGATGGAGGATCCGCCCTTTCTCTCTACAGTGTTTACCGGCTGGATTATGGTCTCATTACCGCTTCTGTAGGTTATGGCATCACCGCCTACGGTGACAGGACCTGCATCATCTCCTCTGCCCTCGGCATTATTCCTTATTCTGATGCCTTCTTCGGCTTCTCTTAAATAATTCAGTATCCTTGTGTTGTTCCTGTCTATCTTGGAAGCCTGTGTCAGTATCCTTCTTGCCTTGTTAAACTCCTGTGACTGCAGATACAAAAGGCCCAAAAGCTCATAGGCCACAATAAGGTTGGGATTGACCTGCAGCACCTTTTTAAGCTGGATAACGGCAAGATCCAAACTCCCCTGCCTTGCGTAATCCAGCGCCTGATTGTATTTCTTGATGGATTGATTGATGCCCGAGAGTCTGCTTGGATTGCTCTGCACATCCTCTATAAAGTCGTCGGCTATGTTCTTGTCAGGCTTGATATTCTTGCTTACTACCCACTCGGAGAAGGCTGCTACCGCCTCGCCCATCTCAAAATACACAAGACCCAGCAGATTTCTTGCATCTATATTTGTGCGGTTAAGCTTCAGACTTGCGCGCAGCGAAACAACAGCCCCTGAAAGGTCCCTTACTCTGGCCTTCATGAGTCCGTCATTGTAATATTGATTGGATAGACGCACTATGCGCCTGTATTCCTGTATATCCGCTCCGCAATTAGTGCAGAAGTCATTTCTGGTGAGTTCGCACCCACAGTTAAAACACCTCAACGCCAAAACTCCTACTGCTGCTGATATTTGCTCTTCTCTTCAAGAGCCACGATAAGATCGACAACGTCGGTCATATCCAGAGCCCTTATTGCATTTTCAGCATCCTCCAATTCCTTGGACGGATGAAATTTTCTTAATTCCTCATCAAAATCGATCATATTATCAACCCTTCAGTCCGGCCAGACGCTCCCTGACCTCCTTCATCATCTTCTCATAAGAAGTAAGCTTTTCTTTCTCTTCGGCTATCTTGCTCTCAGGCGCCTTAGAGAGGAATTTCTCGTTGGAGAGCATGGCATGTGAACGCTTTAATTCGCCCTCAAGCCTCTTCTCTTCTTTCTCAAGCCTTGCTATTTCTTCTTTCTTATCTACAAGCTCTTCGAGAGGAATATAAACCGTGGCATTCCCCGTCACTACGGAAAGGGCGTCATCGGCTATATCGGTCTTGTCCTTCTGATATGTCACATTGGGAGCATTGATCAGGGACTTGAAATAGAGCTCGCCGTTTTTAAATGCATCAAGCACCCCATCATCGGCGGAGACAACTATCACATCGGCACTCTTTTTTGGCGGCACGTTCATGGAGGATCTTGCATTCCTCACGCCCTTAACCGCTTCCTTTATTATCTCTATGCTCTTCTCATCGGATGCATAGTCACTGTCTGCTTCATATACAGGCCAGGATGAGATCATTATGGACTCATCCATACTGTCATCTCCGGTCTCCTCCTTCATGGTGCAGTATATCTCCTCCGTCACGAAGGGCATGTAGGGATGCAGAAGCTTTAATGAATCCGTAAGCACCTTCTTCAGGGTATACAGAGCCGCGTTCTGTGAGGCGGCATCGTCTGTATTGTACAGTCTGGGCTTGACCATCTCGATATACCAGTCACAGAGCTCATTCCATATGAAATCATAGATCTTGGCCGCTGCCACACCCAGCTCGAACTTCTCCATGTTGTCGGTGACTTCTTTAACGATGCGGTTCATCTTGGACAGTATCCATCTGTCCGCAGGGGTAAGCTCCTCCTTGGCAGGCTTCCTTAAGGTCTTGCCGTCCATGTTCATCATGATGAATCTGGACGCATTCCAGATCTTATTAGCGAAGTTCCTGGCAGCCTCAACTTTTTCATATGAAAATCTCATGTCATTTCCGGGAGCATTGCCGGTGATGAGCATGAATCTTAAGGCATCGGCACCGTATTTATCGATGACCTCCAAAGGATCTATGCCGTTTCCGAGAGACTTGGACATCTTGCGGCCCTGGGAATCACGCACCAGACCGTGGAAAAGCACAGTCTTAAAGGGCTCCCTGCCCATCTGCTCATATCCTGAGAATATCATCCTTATTACCCAGAAGAATATGATGTCATATCCGGTAACCAGCACATCCGTGGGGTAGAAATACGAAAGTTCGGGAGTCTCCTCGGGCCATCCAAGTGTTGAGAAGGGCCAGAGGGCTGAGGAGAACCAGGTGTCAAGAGTATTGGGATCCTGAGTCAGGTGCTCCTTGCCGCACTTGGGACACTTGTGGGGTATTGTTGCGGACACCGTAAGCTCACCGCAGTCCTCACAGGTGTATGCAGGGATCCTGTGTCCCCACCACAACTGCCTTGATATACACCAGTCCCTTATGTTGTCTGTCCAGTTAAAGTAGGTCTTCTCCATGCTCGGAGGGATAAGTTTTACCTCTCCGTTCTTAACCCCCTCCACTGCAGGCTTGATAAGCTCGTCCATCT
>AUXO013272363.1_pt1 | contig 11529 bp, 11 predicted proteins | sample 768731 | NCBI WGS metagenome assembly AUXO01 (sample SAMN02715735, study PRJNA202380) | gut metagenome | biome: sheep rumen | host: Ovis aries | place: New Zealand: Palmerston North | reverse complement strand
AACCGTTTGAGCGCACTTTCCAGGGACTCATTTTCGCGGATACGAACCTCGGACACTTTTATCCCTCCCCTCGCTCAATCAACGCCTTGCCAGCAGCCGGACACACGGACGTATGGCAAAACCATATAAGCATTATACAGCGAAACAAACCTTGCGTCAATGCTTTTTTCCGGAGATAAAGAGACTGCCGCTTCGAATCTGTTTCAAACGTTTTAATGGATGATTCATCCCATACGGTCAGTCATTTTCTGGCCGCCGAGGACATGAAAGTGCAGATGAGAAACCGATTGGCAGGCATCTGGGCCGGCATTGGAAACAACCCGGAATCCGCCGGTAAGATTGTGCTCAGCAGCAATTCCGGCAGCAGCACGGAGACAGGCAGCAATCTCTTCATCCTGCAGATTTCCTGCTTCGGCAAGGGATGCAACATGTTTCTTGGGTACTACAAGCGCATGAAAAGGAGCCTGAGGATTGATGTCCAGGAAAGAGAATACAAGATCGTCCTCATATATTTTTGTGGACGGAATTTCCCCCCGGATGATTCGGCAGAAGAGACAATTATCCATTTTGAATACCTCCATCTGATGTTATTTTCACTCCGCAGAGAAACCCGGGAGTTACTTCCTGAATGAGGACCTGCACCGGGAAGCCGGGCTGACATTCATCACCGGATACGAGCCGGATACGAATATACTCAGGCGAATAGCCTTCCCAGCAGCCTCCGACTTTTTCTTCCGGCAGCATTTCGGCAGTGCGGCCGATCCATTGACGCTGATAAGCAAGGGAAACCTGGTGCCCCAATGCAATCAGTTCCCTGGAACGCCGCTGCTTTTCAGCTTCAGACAATTGGCCCGGCATTTCAGCTGCCGGTGTACCTGGCCTCGGAGAATATGGAAATACATGGATCCTTGAGAATCCGACCTTTCGGATTAAATCCATGGTTTCCTGGTATTCCTGATCGGTCTCGCCCGGAAAGCCCGTCAGGATGTCCGTTGTAAAGGAAGCCATGGGAAATGCTTTCCGGAGATTGCTGACAGCGTTCAGATAGTCCGAAACCTGGTATCTCCTTCGCATCCTGCGTAAAACAGAGTTGCTGCCGGATTGGAGAGCGAGATGGAACTGGGGACATATTTTTTTCAAGCCTGACAGCGCACTGCAAAAATCCTCCGTTGCAATATTCGGTTCCAGAGAACCGATTCGAATACGCAAAATGCCATCTGTTTCTTCAAGTGCTTGGAGCGCATCCAACAGAGACAAAGGCGGAGAAAAATCTTTTCCGTAGGAAGAAAGCTGGATTCCGGTCAGGACGATCTCCCTGAAACCGGCTTGCCCAAGTTTTTCGGCTTCCGTCTTTATATCGTCGAGCATTCTGGAACGGATGGGCCCCCGGACAGAAGGAATGATGCAATAAGAGCAACGGTTTTGACACCCTTCCTGGATTTTCAGGACGGCACGTGTGCGGTCTTCATAATTTGAAACATACAAAGGTTCGTATGCAGTATCTGAAGAAAAAGGCCTCACCGCGGAAACCGGCTTATGATCAGCCAGAAACTGCTCAAGCAGGGAAACCACTTTACTTCGGTACTGGGTGCCGATTACAAGATCGGCCCCGGATGAAAGCAGCTCGCTGCCCTTTAATTGAGCAAGGCAGCCACAAAGAATCAAAATACATCCCGGATGTTCGCGCTTCAGCCGGCGGGCAAGCTGCAGGCTTTTCTTATCTCCGACGCCGGTAACGGTACAGGTGTTGACAAGGAAAATATCAGCTTCCGAATTGAATGGGACTGTTCTGTATCCTGCATGGGATAAAAGCTCTTCCATTGCCTGGGTATCATACTGATTCACTTTGCATCCGAGCGTATGATAAGCGATCGTCATTACCTTTCACTACTCCATTTCACCATACAATCCCAAAAATACGCTGATGGCTGCAAGCCCCGCTGTTTCGGTTCGAAGAATACGTTTTCCGAGCGTGATCGGAACACAGCGGTTTCCTTTGAGCAAAGCTATCTCTTCCGCTGAGATCCCGCCTTCCGGGCCGATGACGATTCCGAGGGAAGAAACAGAGGGGTGCATTTCGAAAAATGACAGAGGGCCGTATCCCGTACACTCTTCCCAGGGAACGGCTACTATATCACACTGCCCCAAAAACTGCGGAAGCGCGGAAAGCGCAACCGGAGTGAAAACCTCCGGAATGATACACCGCCCGGACTGCTTTCCGGCCTCCCTTGCAATCTTCTGCCAACGTTCCTGCTTTCTGATCAGGTCTTTACCGGCCAATTTTACAATACATCTTGAAAAGGCAACAGGAATGATCCGGGTAACACCCAGCTCAACAGCCTTTTGCACAATCCAATCCATTTTGTCGCCTTTAGGAAGACCCTGAAACAGGGTGACAGAGAGGGATGGTTCGGAAGAAGCCAATTCCTCCAAGGGAATCAGGAATGTCTCTTCATTACGGGAAATAAATTCGGCTGTCCAGCGTTTTCCGCCAAAAACCACTTCAGCTTTATTCCCCGGACGGAGACGAAGGACATTGACAGCGTGATGAAGGTCTTCCGGGCTCAGGAAAAAACGGGTTTCATCAGAGCGGACAGGATCGGGATAAAACCTGTGCATAATCAGGGCCTCCGGCAAAGAAATGCAGTCCATTCTCCGCGGTGAGTCTCCTTTTGCAGTACATATCCGGCTTTCAGAAGCGCATCACGCACTTCATCCGTTCTTTCACGGACAACGCCTGAACAGATAAAAAGACCGCCGGCGCGTATGTGGTCCTTCAACGGTACAGCAAAAGAAATGATGATATCGGAAATAATATTGGCGACGCAGATATCGCATATTTCTTCCGTCTGCTTCAGAAGGTCGCCTTCCCGGACTTCAACAATGTTTTCCACGTGGTTGTGTTCCACGTTTTCGGATGCAACACGTACGGCATCGGGATCGATGTCGATTGCACAGACATGTCCGGCACCCAGCAAAGCGGATGCAATCGCAAGGATGCCGCTTCCTGTCCCCACATCAATTACAGATTCTCCGCCGCGGACAACTTCAGCAAGCAGCGAGATACACATACCGGTTGTTTCATGCGTACCGCTCCCAAAGGCCATACCGGGATCAATCTCTATGATTTTGTCTTCCGGAAGTGGAGAAAAGGGTTCCCAGGTCGGCTTTACAACAAGATGATCAGCAGCATAAAACGGCTTGTAATATTTTTTCCAGACTTCCGCCCATGCGTCATCCGAAACTGTTCGGGAATCCATCTGAAGAGAACCGAAGGCGGGGCATGAATCATGCATTTCGTGGAGCCTGTTCTCCAGCCTGGAAAGAAAATCGCCGGAGCAATCATCAGGAACGAACCATGCATGGACCAATACGTCCTCCGGCATGGAATCAATAAGCTTCGGATCAATGATCTCCCAGATTCCGTGAGGCTTGGACGGGTCCGGGATATCCGCCCTGTCTTCAATCATTGTACCGGCGGAGCCGAATTCCATCAGGCAGTCAGATACATATTCGGAACCTGCGGTAGTGGTATGGACAATTACTTCCAAATAATTCAAAAGATCACATCCTTCTTAAATATCAGCGCGTGGAAAAAGACTCGATACCGCGAAGCAGTTCATACTCTCTGACATCACGCACAGCAGTATACATAAAACGGGACAGAACATTTCCGGTTCTCCAGAAAAGGCAGACAAACGGACAATCATTCAGAAACTGGTATTGGATTTCCATCAGCTTCTGCCTGTAGTCTTCCTGCGTCAGCTGCTTTCTCAGGCTTTTGCAGAGCTCATCCATTTTACTGCTTCTGTAGGAACAGTAGTTTCCGCTTCGGATATTTTCAGACATCAGCATGAATCCGACATCCGGCGTGACATCCATGGCAAAGGATACCAGAGCCAGATCGTAGTTTCTGTTCCGGAGCCTGTTCTTTAAGTCGGACATGGTCATTGCGGTAACCTTACAGGAAATCCCAACTTCAGAAAGGGCCGAAACGATAAGGTTAACTGTTTCCTGGCGGACATCATTATCTGGTTCCTCATAGTAGTAGAACCGAAGATGAAGGTTTTCCAGCTCTCCCTCTCCGTTGATCCTGTCCAGGACGCCGTTTTCATCCGAATCTTCCCAGCCGGCTTCAAGCAGCAGGCGCTTTGCTTCTGAAATATCATGGGAAATGGAGGAATCAAGTCCTTCGTTATACATCCAGGTTCCGGGATAAAACGGGAAATTTGCAGGAACCGCCAAACCGTGGTAAGCGGTTGAAATCAGTTTTGTTTTGTCAATCAGGCAGCGAATAGCCTTCCGGACCTCCAGCGTGAGTTCACGGCTTACGTTATTCATATAAAGGCATTCAAGCTGATTGGTGCGGTAAGACATTGTCAGCGAGTTTGAACTCGTTTTGTGCTGCGCTCCGGCGATGGAACGAGTGAAGCAGGCATCCACCTGGGCAAATTCGTAGCTTTCAACAACAGCTGAAGAAGTGTTCTGGAAAAGGAAAAGTATTTCACGAACCTGAGGCTGGGCCTGCCACCAGTACGGATTGGCGGAAAGCCACATGCGTTCGCCCGCATGAAATTCCGTAATGATATACGGGCCGGATCCTGGTGGGTTATCTGCAGTGACGTATGCTTCAGGCACGACAGGGAAAGTCATCTGAAAAAGAAGTCCGTAATACTGGCGTTTCGCTTTTACAAGGACCGTGTATTCATCCTTGGCGGATATACTGTCTACGAAAAGATTAAGATTCTGATAAAACCCATGATCAGCAGCGGTATCGTCCTTTACTTTAGCCAGAATGTATTCTGCGGAAGCGACCACATCTTTTGCGGTAAGCGGCGTGCCGTCAGAAAACCGGACGTCATCCCTCAGATGAAAAGTCCACGTTTTTCCATTGGAAGATACATCCCAGCTTTCGGCTAACAGCGGCTGCGGGGTATAGCTGTCATCAAGGTAAACGAGGGACTCGTAAACTGCATGGTAGGCGGAAAGAATATCAGATTCCTGCGGTTCAAAAGGACGGATCAGAATTGTCTTCGAAGACTGAATAGCTATTGTGATACTGCTGTTAACGGAAGATGAATGCGCGGGGGAGAAGGGAAGCAATGTCAGTACCAGGATTATTGGGATCAGGCGTGAAATATTTTTTCTGGTAAATACCATAATCTCTGATTACCCTCCCTGTATATAGTTTTGTCGGACCGTCCGGCATGGATGAAAGGGACAAGGAGTATCCGTCCTCACTCAAGAGCGGATCAGACAGCCAGGTCTTGATCTGGCCCTGCCCGGCATGATAAGCTGCTGTAACGGAAACGGGATTTCCAAGGAAAAGATTACTGAGATAATTCAGGTACCAACAGCCAAAACGGATGTTTGAATCCGGATCGTACATTCTTTCAAAGGCATATCCGCTGACCTTCAGCTTTCCGGCAATCCACTCTGCGGTATCAGGCATCAGCTGCATCAGTCCGCGTGCTCCAACACCGGATTCGGCCTTCGGTTGAAATGAACTCTCATTTCGGATGACAGCAGCTACAAATGCCGCAGAAAGATTATATTCTGATGCATATTTTTCTATCATGCTGCGATATGCCAAAGGATACGTTGAATCAATCCGGCGCTGCTCGGAAATGTGCTCTTCCGTTCGCCTGGCCAGGTATGCGTTCATCAGCATCAGCGATGTGAAGCCGACCATCAGGAAAAAAACAACAGCGGCAAGGGAAGCTTTTAACCATACCGGCACGGACCATGCGGCTTTCCGGACGGAGTGATGCGCACTCCGGTCAGGACGCTTCATTGGCCCTGGAAGAATCTGGGAAGGAAGAGGATCGCCCATGCTTTGTGATGCGGGGGCGGGAACAGGGTCGGGGCCATTCGGACGGGGCGGCTTTGACTGATAGAGTTGTCTGATTTCCTCCTGAAGAAAGCCGTCGACAGTCCCAAGGGTTTCTTCAATTGTCCCGGAATTATCGATTACGCGATCGGAACGAAGAGCTTTTTCATCTGAAGAAAGAACGGCGGCAATACGCTTTTCTGCTTCTTCCCTGGTGAAACCGTCGCGTTTGATCAGGCGCTCCGATTGAAGAGACTGCGGAAGCCATACTGTCCATACCGTATCACAAAGGCGGTCATATCCCTTCTCGAAAAGAAGCGGCATATCGAGAAAACAGAGAGGGGCTCCGCTTGCACGGGCATGCTCTATCCGGGAACGGGTTTCCGACAGAAGGTAGGGTGCCATCAATTCGTCGAGCGCGCGCCGTGCGCTATCGTCAGAGAAAACAATGCGTCCAAGTCGGCGCCGGTTTAACGATCCGTCCTCGTAGAAAACGTCGGGTCCAAAAATGCGGTATATATCTGCTGCTGCCGGAGTTCCGGGGGAAGTCATCTCGCGGGAAATTTTGTCGCCGTCTATGACGGGAAAACCCCTGGATAACAAATGGGCGCTGACGGTCGATTTCCCGCATGCGATACTTCCTGTCAGCCCGATGATACGCATAGGCCCTCCTGTCTGATCTTCCAGAATTTTGAAAACAGCCCGGCACTGGTTGGCCGGGCCTGAATGAACCCTCTGATTACAGATTGGTTGAAAGGAGTTTTTTCTTTAATTCGGCTTCCATATTGTAAAGGGTTTTTTCCGCTTCCAGGCGCTTTGTACGACCTTCGGACTGAATGGACATGACTTCATTAATTGTATCGATCAGATCCTGGTTGGTCTGCACAAGTGTTTCTATGTCGATGATACCGCGTTCTGCTTCTTTGGCAGTCTGAATAGTGCCGATTTTCAGAGCTTCAGCGTTCTTGCGGAGGAGCTCATTGGTCATGTCCGTTACTGCAGTCTGCGCCTGAAGTGCCTGCTGTGAATGGTGCAGGCCGAGCGCCAGAACCATCTGGCTTTTCCAGAGAGGAAGAGTATTGGAAAGGGTGGACTGAATTCTTTCCACAAGAAGGCTGTCGTTATTCTGAAGAAGCCGAATCTGCGGTGCCATTTGGATAGACACCTGACGAGTAAGCTTCAGGTCGTACAGCTTCTTCTCAAAACGGTCGCACTGAGCGGCAAGATCATTTGCCTTTTGCGCATCCATTGCATCGCCTGAAAGCGCTGCTTTTTCCTGAAGCTCTTTGAGATCTGTGGCGCGAACCTGGGCGAGTTTTTTATCGCCGGCAATAATATACAGGGTCAGCTGGCGAAAATAATCACTGTTTTGATCGTAAAGACGGTCAAACATTGCGACATCCTTAAGCAGCTGCGCCTGGTAACTTTCGAGAGAACCTGCAATGGAATCCACATTGGCGGATACTTTATTATATCGGGCCTTCATCCGGGTGATTTTGTCTTCGCCCTTGGCAAAAAGCCTTGCCAGGCCTTTCGGCTCTTCTGAGTCTCTTTGGAATCCTTTGAGTTCAGCGACGAGATTGACCAGCATGTTGCCTACTTCACCGGTTTCCTGTGTTTTTACGGCATCCAAAGCAGACTGGGAAAAATCTGCTATCCGTTTCTGCGCATCGGCGCCAAAAAGAAGAACATGATCCGGATTGGTAACGTCAACTTTCTGAATAAAATCATCAATTGCTTTTTTTTCGGCGTCTGTCAGTTGAGTGTCGTCGAGTTTATAGGTTGCTGCTTCAGGCGCGGCCTGAGCCGAAGACTCCTGAATGCTTTCGGTAACGGGTGCGGAAACATTTTCGGGTTCCGGGGCGGATGGGGCGAGGGACAGCTGCAACATGGGATTCTCAGACATGAAAATTTCCTCCTTTTTTTCTGGTTATCGGGCAGAATCAGCAGCGGAAGATGATTCAGAGTTTTCCGCGTTTTTGATTTCGGGAAAATCAAGCATCGGGACAGAAGAAGCCCTCATCTGGGCTTCCGCCGCCGTTCGGGCGGAACTTACGTGCTGCTGGTTGGACAGGATTTCGCTGTCCATATAACCGTCCCGCTTAAGCATCTGTTCCATTACATCTATATCAGTGGTGATATCAAGCATGTTCTCTTTGTGCAGAGCATCAATCTGTTTCTGGCAGGCCGTCAGCACCATGTCCATACAACGGACGGCGGAATCACGGGCCTGGTTCATTTCATAATAAGACACACCGCGCTCCTGCATGGTACGGTAATTTGCCAGCACTTTCAAAGTGGTCGGCAGATAATAATTCATAAACTTGCGCACATGCGGAGCTTTGGCAGGTGCTTCCGACACTGTGCGGAATATTTGCTGGCATTTGTCAGACAGAGTATCCATCTGAGCAGAAAGCGTCACATCTGTAATAATGATGTTTTCTTCCCGGATTGTTTTAAGCATCTCCTGGCCTTTCAGAATGACGCTGTCAGCCTGCTCGTTGCCGGTCAGCGGGATTTTTGACGCTTCTTCCTTTTTGCGCTGCTCTTCCTGCTTTATACGAAGGGCTTCTTCCTGCTTCTGACGTTCAATATCACGTTTGTTATGCGTCGTAGTATCCAGCTTGCTTCCCATGATGCTGGCGATTGCACCTACACCGGCGCCGATAACAACGCCCAGCAGCAATCCCGGCAGGCCTTTAAGAGCGAGAAAAATGATTCCAGCTGTAACCAGAAAACCGGTGCCGCCTGATTTCCTGTTAAAATTCGAATTCTTGCGTGCCACAATACAAAACTCCTTGATAACAAATCACTTTATTATATCACGTTCATGCGGGAATTGAAAGAATTTCCCGTATAATACTCTGTACGGGAGTTTTCCTGAAGACGCAGCGGCATATCAATATATCATTACGACCCCTTCTGCCACAGTTCATATGGTTCATTCTGCAAAGCGTGCAAAATGCGTTCCGGGGCATCCGGAAAGCGCTTTCTTAAATCAGTCAGAAGGTTTGCTGCGGTTTGACGCTCCGTTTTACCGTCAACAGGGCAGGAAGATTTCAATACGGGCAGATTCAGGATCTTCTGCATATGGCGGACGTGGTATTCCGGCAGGTATATAAGCGGTCGGATGACTGTAATACCGGAGCGACTCATTCGGGTGACCGGATGAAACGTGCGGAAACGGCCTTCATGTATCAGGGAAAGTATAAGCGTTTCTATTGCGTCTTCCCGGTGATGACCTAAAGCAAGCTTGGTAAAGCCATAATCCGAACAGGTTTTTACCAATACAGCACGGCGCATTTTCGAACACAGTGCGCAGGGGTTCTTTTCCTTCCTGTAATTAAAAATGATATTCCCGATTTCTGTCTTCTGAATGATATAGGGTATTCCGAGACTGCTGCACAGTGCTTGAATGGAAGAATAGTCCGTATCTGCCAATCCGTTGTCCACTGTAACCGCCATCAGGCTGAAATCCTTATGCGTAAACTTTCGGTAGAGTGACAGGGCGGAAAGCAGGAGCAGAGAGTCTTTACCTCCGGAAACACCGACGGCAATTTTGTCACCGCTGTCAATCATATGGAAATCCGTGTCAGCCTTCCTGATACAGCCAAGTGTTTTTTTCATCAATAGCGCTCCTCTGCAATTTGTATGCTGTCTGACTGCGTGTGGCAAAGGAATATTCGGTTGTATCTTTGGGAAAGTATTTTCTTTGCTTCCAGGGCGGAGTCCTCGGAACTGAAAACACCGAAGACAGCGCTGCCGCTTCCGGACATACCTGCAGCAAAAGCGCCGGATGCCTTAAGTGAGAAAACTGCTTCCGGTATTTCGGGACAAAATGAGCCGGAAACGCTTTCAAGAACATTTCCGATGGAGCTGGAAAGAAGAGCGTTGTTTCCGTCGCGAAGAGCGCGCAAAACGTTTTCTGTGTCAGGACGAATTATATTCTGGGATTTCCGCCATGCTGAAAAAACCGTTTTTGTGCTGAGTGCCTTGCAGGGCTGAAAAATCAGGAGCCAATAATTGCGCGCATATTCGTGCTTTTCCAGGTCTTCGCCAATACCGCGGGTACGGGTAAGGCCGCCGCACAGGCAGAAGGGAATGTCTGCACCCAAAGAAAGACCGATGCTTCTTAATGTTTCGGGGGAGAGATTCAGGTTCCAGAGAATATTAAGGCCGAAGAGCACCGCAGCCGCATCCGCGCTGCCGCCTCCAAGCCCGGCACCCATCGGAATGTTTTTTTTCAATATAATATGCGTTCCGTTTTTTACGCAGAAGGATTCTCTGAGAAGTTCAGCAGCCCGGTAGGCAAGATTGGACTCATCGGCAGCACAGGGAGGGTAACCGGAAGTTTCAATGGAAAGACCATCGGAAGGAGTAAGCGTTATTTCATCCGCAAGAGAAACAGGCTGCATGACCATATCCATAATATGGTATCCGTCCGGTCGTTCTCCCGTGATGTCGAGCGACCAGTTGATTTTTGCGAATGCACGTAAGATCAATGGAAGCACCCCTCAGAATTGATGTGAAAATGATATACCTGTCGCCGGGAAAAGGCAAGTGAAAACGCAGCTGAATGATTTCCCGACACCTTGCATGCTTATACAGAACGATGTAAAATCTGACATGGAAAGGAGCTGGAGGCAATGAAGACGGAGAGAAACGTTTTGATTAACCTGCTGGCAATTGCGAGGTATGACAGAACCCCTGATTTTCCGATCCAGTTCATGACAAAAGGGAAGCTGACCCTGCACGGAAACGATCCGGCGGTTCTGGAGTATACGGAGTCACAGCAGGACGAGGAGACGGGAGAGATTACCACTGCTCTTATCACACTTGCTATGGAAAAAAAACGGGTTACAATGACCAGAAAAGGAGACTATTCGAATACGATGGTCTTTATACCGGAACAACGTTTTGAAGGAATATATTCCACGCCGTACGGAGATATGGAAATGGCGGTTTTTTCCCGTGGAGTGCAGTGTGATATCGGAGAAGAAAAAGGGTCTGTGCATCTGAAATATCAGTTGGAAATCCAGGGCGCGTATGCGTCCAGCAACGAGCTTCATCTCGAATATGCATCGGATGGAAGTGAACTGATACAATGAATATTGCCGTTCTGGGTTCCGGTACCTGGGGCATTGCACTGGCCAAAGTGCTGTGCGAAACAGGGAATAACGTAACTGTGTGGAGCAAATTTCGCGAAGAAGCGGAAGAACTGAACAGAACTCATAAAGCGCCGAACCTTCCGGGAATAGAGATACCTTCAGGGATCCGTTTTACAGCCGACCCCGCGGGGGCTGCCCGGGACTGTGAGTATCTGATAAATGCTGTTCCTTCTGTGTTTGTCAGGGATACAGCCGCCGCGTTCGCTTCATGCGCAGGAAATGGTTCGGTCTGGATCAATGCCTCAAAGGGCATCGAAAATGACACACTGATGACCCTGACAGAAGTGATCGAAGATGAAATTTTCCGCCGTGTGGGGCTGAAACCTGAGACAGTGGCAATCAGCGGTCCAACCCATGCGGAGGAAGTTGTCCGTAATATGCCGACGCTGATCGTTGTGGCCGGAGAAAACAACGATGTAACCGCAGGCGTGCAGAAACTGTTTGAGGGAACCTGCATTCGGCCATATACCAATCGCGATAAGCGCGGAGTGCAGATTTGCGGTGCGCTGAAGAACGTGGAAGCACTTGCAG
>AUXO010089922.1_pt1 | contig 11529 bp, 8 predicted proteins | sample 768731 | NCBI WGS metagenome assembly AUXO01 (sample SAMN02715735, study PRJNA202380) | gut metagenome | biome: sheep rumen | host: Ovis aries | place: New Zealand: Palmerston North | reverse complement strand
TGATAATCGTGGAGGCTTTAACAAAGAAGGCAGAGATAATAGAAATAACGACAATAAGAATTCTGGATATAACAGAGACAATAGAAATGATTCTAGAAGAAATGATAGAGGCTCTAGAGATAGAGATAATGCATCTTCAGTACTTAACGAATCAGTTGTAAGTAAAAATGACAGACGTGAAAACCGTATGGCTAAAGAAAACCGTAAAAAAGACAGAGATAGATTGGATAATTATGATGAGTTAAAGGGAGCTAAATTTGGCAAAAATAAAAATGCTAAAAAGCCTGCTCTTGTAAAACCAGAAAAGAAACAGGAAGTAGAGGAAATCAAAGAGATTACTCTTCCGGAAACACTTACAATTACGGAACTTGCTGACAAATTAAAAGTTCAGCCATCAGCCCTTGTTAAGAAGTTATTCCTTCAAGGACAGGTAGTTACTATTAATCAGGATATTGATTTTGAAATGGCTCAGAATATTGCTCTTGAATATAATGTAATTGCTGAGTTAGAAGAAAAAGTCGATGTTATAGAAGAACTCCTTAAAGAGGAAGAAGAAGATGATGCTAAACTTAAGAAGAGACCTCCTGTTGTATGCGTAATGGGTCATGTAGATCATGGTAAAACATCTCTTCTTGATGCTATAAGACAGTCTCATGTAACAGACAGAGAAGCTGGTGGTATTACACAGCACATTGGTGCTTATACAGTAAATATTGAGGATCAGCAGATTACATTCCTTGATACTCCGGGACACGAAGCATTTACAGCTATGCGTATGAGAGGTGCTCAGTCTACAGATATTGCAATCTTAGTAGTTGCAGCAGATGACGGCGTTATGCCTCAGACTATTGAAGCTATTAACCATGCTAAGGCAGCAGGCGTAGAAATTATCGTTGCTGTAAACAAGATTGATAAGCCTAGTGCAAATGTTGATAAGGTTAAACAGGAACTTGCAGAGTATGAACTCTTAGCTGAGGATTGGGGCGGAAGTACTATTTTCGTACCAGTTTCTGCACATACAAAACAGGGTATCGATGAACTTCTTGAGAATATTCTTCTTGTGGCAGATGTAATGGAATTAAAAGCTAACCCAGATAGAAATGCAAGAGGACTTGTTATTGAGGCCAGACTTGATAAAGGTAGAGGTCCTGTAGCTACTGTATTAGTGCAAAAAGGAACTTTACATGTAGGAGATAATGTTGCAGCAGGTTCCTTCTATGGAAAAGTAAGAGCAATGATTAACGATAAGCATGAAAGAGTTAAGGAAGCAACACCTTCAACACCAGTAGAGATTCAAGGTCTTAACGGTGTTCCTAATGCGGGTGAGGTTATTGTTGCCACAACTACTGAAAAGGAAGCAAGAAATTTTGCTGAAACATTTATCGGAGCCGAGAAAGAAAAACTCATTGAGGGTTCAAGAGCTAAACAGAGAATGTCTCTTGACGATCTCTTTAATCAGATTAAAGAAGGTGAGTTAAAAGAATTAGATATTATCGTTAAGGCAGATGTACAGGGTTCTGTTGAAGCAGTTAAGAACAGTCTTGTTAAATTGTCTAACGAAGAAGTTGTAGTTAAGGTTATTCACTCAGGTGTTGGTGCTATTAACGAATCAGACGTTATCCTTGCTTCAGCATCTAATGCAATTATCATAGGTTTCAATGTAAGACCTGATAATACAGCAAAAGAAACAGCTGATAGAGAAAAAGTTGATGTAAGACTTTACAGAGTAATTTACCAGGCGATTGCAGATGTAGAAGCTGCTATGAAGGGTATGTTAGATCCAATCTTTGAAGAAAAGGTTATTGGACATGCTGAGATTAGACAGATTTTCAAGGCTTCAGGTGTAGGAAATATTGCAGGTTCATATATTCTTGATGGATCATTCCAGAGAGGATGTAAGGTAAGAATTACCAGAGAAGGAAAGCAGATCTTCGAAGGAGATCTTGCTTCTCTTAAGAGATTTAAAGATGACGTTAAGGAAGTTAAAGCAGGATACGAATGTGGTCTTGTATTTGATGGCTTTAATGAGATTGCAGAATTAGATCAGGTAGAAGCATACATCATGGTTGAGGTTCCTAGATAAAAATATCTCGAAAGGAAGGCTTATGAGAAAAAACAGTGTAAAGAATATAAGAATTAATTCTGAAGTGCAAAAGGAATTAAGTATCATTATTCACGATGAAATAAAAGATCCAAGAATTGCACCTATGACAAGTGTAGTTACTTGCGAGGTTGCCCCAGACCTTAAAACCTGTAAAGCATATGTTAGTGTATTAGGCGATGAGGAAATGCAAAAGAGTACCCTTGAAGGACTTAATAGTGCAGAGGGATATATAAGAAGAGAACTTGCCAGAAGAGTAAATCTTAGAAATACACCAGAGATTAGATTTATAATAGATCAATCCATTGAATATGGTGTAAATATGTCTCATTTCATTGATAAAGTAAATGAAGAAGATGCAGCAAAGGTAAACAAGGAAGAAAGTGACAAAAATGAGTAAGATTACAGATTTTTTAGACGGAGTAAATGTAATCGGAATGGCTGGTCACATTAGACCAGACGGTGATTGCGTAGGTTCGTGTCTTGGATTATATACATATTTAAAGAATAATTTTCCAGATAAAGAAATTGATCTTTATCTGGAAGAGATTCCGGATAAATTTGATAATTTAAAGTACGCTTCTGAAATCATAAATGATACAAGTGCAGATAAGCATTATGATCTTTTTATAACCTTAGATGCCAGTGATCTTGAAAGAATTGGTGGAGCAGTTAAGTATTTTAATAACGCAGATAAGACATTATGTATTGATCATCATGTAAGTAATAAAGGATTTGCAGACACAAATATAATAGAGCCAGAATCCAGCTCAGCCTGTGAGACTTTATTTTTCCTTTTAGATGAGGACAAGATAAATGTGGATGTGGCTACGGATTTATATTTGGGAATTATTCATGACTCAGGAGTTTTTAAATATTCCTGTACATCCTTAAGAACAATGACAACTGCAGGAAAACTTATGGAAAAAGGAATTCCATTCACTGACATTATTGATGATACATTTTACACAAAGACCTATGTGCAGAATCAGATTATGGGTAGAGCGCTTATGGAAAGTGTGTTATTTTACGAAGGACAGTGTATTTTTTCTGTAGTAAAATCAGATGAATTTGAATTCTATAATATAACCAGCAAGGATTTGGATGGTATAGTTGAACAGCTTAGAATAACAAAGGGTGTTGAAGTTGCAATATTCTTATATCAGACTAATGAGTTAGAATATAAAATCAGTTTAAGATCAAAAAATAAAGTAGATGTTAGTGCCATAGCTTCATATTTTGGTGGTGGCGGTCATGTAAGAGCTGCCGGATGTACTATGCATGGAACGGTTTATGATGTTATTAATAACATTTCAGAACGATTGGCATTACAGTTAGATTAAGATAGGAAAATGATATGGCAGATATTAACGGAGTAATAAACGTTTATAAGGAAGCGGGATACACTTCTCACGATGTTGTAGCTAAGCTTCGTGGTATCTTGAAAATTAAAAAAATAGGACATACAGGCACACTCGACCCGGAAGCGGAGGGTGTGCTTCCGATTTGTATAGGAAATGCGACAAAATTATGTGATTTGATAACAGATAAGCAAAAGGAATATCAAGGTGTGTTAAAACTGGGAGTACGAACAGATACTCAGGATATGACAGGCAAAATAATCCAATCCTATGACGGAGATATCAATTTTAGTCAAAAGGAAATTGAAGAAGTTGTGCAGGGATTTGTAGGAAATATATCCCAGATACCACCTATGTATTCAGCTTTAAAGGTAAATGGTAAAAAGCTTTACGATCTGGCAAGACAGGGGATTGAAGTGGAGCGAAAACCAAGGAACATTACTATACACTACATAAATATTGATGAAGTGAATATGCCGTATGTAACCATGACTATAGGATGCTCCAAAGGAACGTATATCAGAACGTTATTTAATGATATAGGTGATAAATTGAAAACCTATGGAGCCATGGAGAAATTATTACGCACAAAATCCGGTAATTTTGTGCTGGATAATACCATTAAACTTTCTGAGATAGAATGCTTAGTTAAAGAAGATGCATTAATGAATTGTGATTCATTTATTACAACAGACGAGGTTTTATCGGATTTTCAAAAGATTCATTTAAAAGATGAATATAAGAGATTTGTAATGAATGGAAATATGATTGATGCAAAAATGATAGATGAAGATATACTTGTAGCTGGCAGTTACAGAGTATATATTGACAGTGACAGATTTGTAGCATTATATAAAACAGAGGACGCAAAAACATTTGTACCAGAGAAAATGTTTTTACCATAAAGAAAATACCCAAAGGAGGCAGCAATGATTTATAAAAATATAACAGAATTTAATTTAAATCCATGTGCAGTAACTTTGGGCAAATTCGATGGTTTACACATAGGACATAGAAAACTAATAGATAGAGTAAAAGCAATTGCAAAGGAAGAAAACACAGAATCTACTGTGTTTTCTTTTGATACTTCTATTTTTAGAAATGTTAAGCTTTTAAATACTATGGAAGAGAGAGTGGAAATATATAAAACTCTTGGGGTAGATAATGTAATCTTTTATCCGGTAAATGAAAAAACTATGGGAATAGAGCCAGAGGATTTTATTAAAAATGTATTGGTTAATGACATTAATGCAAAATACATAGTTACTGGAGAAGATTTTAGATTTGGTCATAAGAGACGTGGAGATGTGGACACCCTGGGTAAATACATGACAGAGTACCGTTATACCCACGAAGTAGTTAAAAGTGTAATGTTAGAAGATACAAAGGTAAGTTCTTCAGCTATAAAAGAGCTTCTTTCTAAGGGAAATATTCAGCTTGCCAACGAAATGTTAGGTTATGAGTATTTTATTATGGATTATGTGAAAGAAGGAAGACATATTGGAAGAACTATCGATACAAGAACTATAAATGTAATTCCTAAGAAAAATAAATTCCTTCCAAAGTCCGGAGTTTACGCGACTTTTACCGAAATTGACGGTGTTCGTCATAAAAGTATCACTAATGTTGGAGTTAATCCAACTGTCTCTAATGATGGGAAAATTACAGTGGAAACCCATATCTTAAATTTTGACGAAAATATTTATGGAAAAGACGTAAAAATTGTCTTTAGAAAATTTATCCGTAATGAGAAAAAATTCCCTAATCTTCAAGCTTTGAAATCCCAGATACGCCTTGACATATCTCAGGCTAATTTATAAAATAGAACTATGGTTTTTTACGACAAAATACGTGGGAAGTGTTGTCGTTGAAATATAAAATTAGTGGTCGTTAAATTGGGGGCGACGACGGAAAGGTATGGACAGATTTTATGAAGATTAGGGTGGCTATTTTTGACCAGGATCAGGAATATCAAAGCAGATTAGCAGAAACATTACAAAAAAATTATCCTGAAAAGCTGGAGGTCTTTACCTGCAGCAGTGTGGAGAGCATACCGGATACGGTTTCCCAGAATGATGTACAGTTGTTGGCGGTTAGTCAAGGAACTGAACTAGATGTTACACAATTGCAGGATAAATGTGCAGTTGTTTCTCTTGTAGAGACAAAGGTTAATAAGGAGATTACGGCAGATAATATTTTTGACGTACCAGAGGTTGGTAGGTATCAGTCAATAAATGATATCGCTAGAGCTTTATATGTATATGGTAATTCATATAAAGATATTTTTGAGGTTAAAAAAGAAGCAGACAATGTAGCGAAGCAGAAAGAAGTCATAGCAGAAAGAATTCAAAAATTCGAAGAAGAACAAAGAGAGGCAGAAAGACTTGAAGCTGAGAGAAAGGCAGCAGAGGAAGCTGCAAGACTTGAAGCAGAGAGACTTGAGGCTGAAAGAAAAGCAGCAGAAGAAAAAGCGGCAGCAGAAAAAGCAAGACTCGAAGCAGAACGTGCAAAGGCTGAAGCAGAGAAAAGAGCTGCTGAAGAAAGACTTAGACAAAGAAGAAGTAATCCGGATATATATGCTTTTATGTCGGCACTTCCAGGAGATGGAGCGTTTACTATAAGCACATTTGCAGCAATGCTTAATACAAGCGATGATTACAGAATATTATATATTGACCTTTCGAAAAATAGTAAAATGGATAGATGGTTTGCCACAGGTGTGAGTGACACCAAATATGCAGATCTTTTAAGAAAGGCTGCAGAGGGCGAAGCAGGCGGAGATATGGTTAAAGCCGCTGTTAGTAAAGATGTTAATACCAATCTTGATTGTATATATAATACAAACAATGCAGCCTATGAAGTTATGGCATTAGGAGCTGAAGGCGTTAGAAATCTTATAAAAGCCATAGGAGAAACAGCTGAATATGATTGTGTTGTATTTAATCTTGAGTGTGATTATACAATAGCTAACTTTACTGTAATGGAACTTTCAACAAAGACTTATCTTTTAGGAACTGGACAGAAAGAATCCAATGCAGCTATGACTAGACTTACAGAGGTTATCAGTAAATATGATGACGCCACAAAGTTAGCAGTAGCTAAAGCAAGAACAGCAGCCTTGAATACTGAAGAAGGCGAAAAGGTTGAGATACCAAACAGAGCAAGTATCGTGGGTAAGGCTGAAGTATTTTATAATAAATTTGTCAATAGAACAAGCGTAACAGAGAAACTTATGGGATATGACATCTACGGAGTTCTAAACTTGGTGAAGGAAAGAACAGACCAGAAATTCATAGCATCTATGTCAAAACAAGAGCTTATAGCTAATTGTATTGTAAAGAATGTTTGATGAACTGGGTGTTAGTTTCGGATTGGAGGTAAAATGATAGATTTAAATATAAAAGAAATAGAAGGCCATATAGTTGGCGAATATACAAGACAGCCTAATCAGGTGGTTGATAAGACAACTTTAGGTATGGCTCTTTATAATGAAATAGATGGAATAATTCCATTAGGTGTCAATGATGATGTAACAACTATAAGTTATGATTTAACAGACACTGTTACATTAGATGAATATTTTGGGGATAACGTAAAGAGAAATCAGATGTTAAATGCCTTAAATGATATGGCAGGTTCACTGTTGCAGTGTGAGAAGTATTTAATAAATACTTCATACATAGTTCTTGATACCAGTAAAGTATATGTAAATAAAACCACAAAAAAAGCATATATACTTGTTCTTCCAATAAAGGATGCAGTGCAGCCGGTTGATACAGTTAATTTCTTTAAGCAGGTATTATTTGCTCCCCTTGACCCTGATGATGAAAATGATTATGTGTCAAAGCTTATGACTAGCCTTAATCCTAGAGTTTATAGCCTTGAAGGATTTAAAAAGGAAATAGAAGAATTACTTGGAGAGAAGCCAAAAGAAGCTGCAAATGATGATTGGGATGCCGAAGGTAAGTCAATTGTAGAGTATGCTAAAGCAAGACTTGAGGCTGTTAAAGCAGAACTTAAAGAGATAGAAGATAAGGAAAAAGCAGTTCACGAGGAAGCAGAAGCTAAGGCTAAGGCTAAAGAAGAAGCCAGAAAGGCAGAAGAAGAGGCAAGGGCTAAAGAGGAAGCTAGAAAGGCAGAAGAAGAGGTAAAGGCTAAAGAGGAAGCTAGGAAGGCAGAAGAAGCAAAGACTGAAGAAGCAGAAAAAGAAGTTGTAGAAGAGACTGTAGAAGAAGCAGTAGAAGAAAAAGAAACTGCAAAAGCAGAAGAAACTGTAACAGAGACAGCTACTGAAGAAAAAACAGAAGAAATTGCTGACGTTGAAGAAGTTAAGGCTTTTTTAGTAAGAGAAGTTATAGAGACAGACATCGAAGAAGGAACTGAAGAAAAAGTTGAACAAGAGATTCCTATTAGTAAGAATGGATATGTCATAGGATCAAGTGAAAATGCAGATTTGGTAATTGATGAAACAGAAGTATTTCCAGAACATGCTAGAATCACAATGAAAAATGATGAATACTTTATTAAGGATCTTGGCTCAGCCACAGGTACATTTATGAATGGAGCAGATATTTCCCAAATGGATGATGAATTTCCGGTAATAAATGGTTCTAAGATAAGAATTGGACAACAGGAATTTAAGTTCGTAATAAAATAATATAATTAACAAATTCCCTGCAGATTGTTGAAATTTCCAGAAATAACCTGGAAAAATTAAAAATCTGCAGGATTTTTTTGTAATTTATTGACATGTAAAAAAAAGGTAGTTATAATAAGTCCGTAATAATTGTAATAATTTTGTAATATTTGTTTTGCGGAGGATATAATGAAAAACAAATTAAAGGATGTATATTTTAAGTATAAGAAACATATCACATCAATTGCAGTAATGACATTAGTAACATCAGCTACGTTGGTGGTAGTTGAGACAACATATAGTAGAAACAACAATGTAACAAATGCCGTAGCAGAAGGCGGCATAACAACAGTAATGAGTAGTGCAGATACAAAAGAAGTATCTACTGAAGGAACGGCATCAGTAAATGCGAATTCAGCCCTTGTGGTAAACGCAAGTAGCAAGGATATGGTTAAAGTAAGCGAACTTGATGTAACTCCTATAGAAGAAAATTTAGAAAATTCTAAGAAAAATGTTGAAGTATATGAGAAGGCAGCTAAGGAAGAGCAGGAAGATGAGTCTGTAATAACAGCTTATACAAACCTTGGTGTTGCCAATGTGGACACATATTTAAATATTAGAGAAGAAGCAGATGAAGGAGCATCTATCATCGGTAAATTACCTGTTAATGCCGGATGTGAAGTTATAAAAGAAGAGAATGACTGGTATTATATTCAATCAGGAAGCGTTACAGGATACGTAAAAGCAGAATATATTCTTACAGGAGATGAAGCTAATAAAGTTGCTAAGGAGAACCTTAGTATGGTAGCATATGTAAATGCGGATGTATTAATGGTAAGAGAAGAAAAGAGTACAGATTCAAAGATATTATCTTATGTAGCTAATGGAGAAGAAGTTGAAGTAGCAGCTACAGCAGATGATTGGACACAGGTTAATATAGATGATATTACAGGATATGTTAAAACAGAATATGTAGACATTTATAAAACTCTTCCAAAGGCTGTTTCAGTACAGGAATTAAAGGCAGAGGAAGCTGAAGCTAATGGATATTCATCTACAGCTGCAGAGTTAGTTGCATATGCTGAACAGTTCCTTGGTAACCCATATGTTTGGGGTGGAACAAGTTTGACAAATGGTACTGATTGTTCAGGATTCACAATGAGCGTATATGCTCATTTTGGATATTCACTTTCCAGAACATCAGCAGCTCAGTCAAATAACGGAACAAGAGTTTCCCTTGATGAACTTCAGCCAGGAGATCTTTTATTCTACAACCATGGAAGTTCTATTGGACATGTAGCTATATACATTGGTAATGGACAGATTATCCATGCCAGCACAGAAAAAACAGGAATCATCATTAGTAACGCATTCTATACAACACCAGCATGCGCTACAAGAATATTGAATTAATATAGACAAAACAAACTAACTATGTTAAACTAAACATGTTTGTTTTAACTTGTACTATGTTTAAGGAAGCTCCGACCTTATACTAAGTACAGGCAGTATAAAAATATGGAGGTAATTTATAATGATTACAAAAGAGAAAAAAGCAGAACTTATTGAACAGTATGGAAGACAGCCTGGTGACACTGGTTCACCTGAGGTACAGATTGCTATCTTAACAGAGAGAATCAGAGAGTTAACAGAGCATTTAAAAACACATAAGAAAGATCATCATTCAAGAAGAGGACTTCTTAAATTAGTTGGTAAGAGAAGAGGACTTCTTGCATATCTTAAGAAAAATGATCTTGAAGGATACCGTGCATTAATTGAAAAACTTGGAATTAGAAAATAATTCAGTTTAATTGTCGGGGCGGCATAAACCGCCTCGATTTTTTGCATATCAAAATTTGCATATATTTACAAAAATAAATTATTAAGCGAGTACGCAGATAGGAGAAACTTATGAAGACGTTTACTATGGACGTTGCTGGAAGAGAATTGAAGGCAACAATCGGTAAAGTAGCAGCTCAGGCTAATGGTGCAGTATTTCTTCAGTACGGAGAGACAACTCTTCTTTGTACAGCAACTGCATCTGACAAACCAAGGGACGGAATTGATTTCTTCCCACTTAGTGTTGAATATGAAGAGAAATTTTATTCAGTAGGAAAAATTCCAGGTGGATTTAACAAGAGAGAGGGTAAGGCATCAGAGAATGCTGTTCTTACATCTCGTGTAATTGATAGACCAATGAGACCATTATTTCCAAAGGATTACAGAAATGATGTAACACTTAACAATATGGTTATGGCAGTTGATCCAGCTTGCCGTCCAGAGTTAGTAGCTATGTTAGGTGCATCTCTTGCAACATCTATTTCAGATATTCCATTTGATGGTCCATGTGCATCTACTCAGGTAGGTTTAATTAATGGAGAGTTTATTATCAATCCATCACAGGAACAGTGGGCAGTAAGTGACCTTAAACTTACAGTTGCTTCAACAGCTAAAAAGGTTATCATGATTGAAGCTGGTGCAAATGTTGTTCCAGAAGCAAAAATGATTGAAGCTATATATATGGCTCATGATGAAAACCAGAAGATTATTGAATTCTTTAATAAGATTGTGGCAGAAGTTGGAAAGGCTAAGAGCGAATATGAAAGTTATGTAGTTCCTGAAGAGCTTTTTGCGGCAATTAAAGAAATAATTCCACCAGAAGAAATGGAAAAAGCTGTATTTACAGACGAAAAACAGGTAAGAGAAGAAAATATTAAAAATATCAAAGCTACTCTTGAAGAAAAGTTTGCTGACAATGAAGAATGGCTTGGATTTATAGATGATGCTGTATATCAGTATCAGAAGAAGACAGTAAGAAAGATGATTCTCAAAGATCATAAGCGTCCGGATGGAAGAGCAATTGATCAGATCAGACCACTTGCTGCAGAGATTGACCTTATTCCAAGAGTTCACGGAAGTGCAATGTTTACACGTGGACAGACACAGATATGTGATGTAGTTACACTTGCACCACTTTCTGAAGCTCAGAAGGTAGATGGACTTGATCCATATGTAACTTCAAAGAGATATATACATCAGTACAACTTCCCTGCATACTCAGTAGGTGAAACAAAGGTTTCAAGAGGACCAGGAAGAAGAGAAATAGGACATGGAGCATTAGCAGAAAGAGCACTTATTCCAGTACTTCCTTCTGAAGATGAGTTCCCATATTCAATTAGAGCTGTATCTGAGACATTTGAATCAAATGGTTCTACATCAATGGCTTCAACATGTGCATCATGTATGTCACTTATGGCAGCAGGTGTTCCACTAAAAGCTATGGTTGCAGGTATTTCATGTGGTCTTGTAACAGGAGACACAGATGATGATTATGTACTTCTTACAGATATCCAGGGCCTTGAAGATTTCTTTGGAGATATGGACTTTAAGGTAACAGGTACAACAGAAGGTATCACAGCTATTCAGATGGA
>AUXO016405747.1_pt1 | contig 11532 bp, 11 predicted proteins | sample 768731 | NCBI WGS metagenome assembly AUXO01 (sample SAMN02715735, study PRJNA202380) | gut metagenome | biome: sheep rumen | host: Ovis aries | place: New Zealand: Palmerston North | reverse complement strand
TTGCCGAAGGCTTTATTTTATAGGAAATGCGGAGCACTTTCCTATAAAATAACTAAAGCAGTAATAATGATTGATTATTACTGCTTAAATTAATCCTTTTCTCTTTAATTTCTTAAATTTTAAATAATTTATAAATGTTCTAATTCCAATAGTATATTCAAAAATTAAAATACTTCCTATGTATAAATCCCTAAGTATTTGTTCTTTTGTTGAAAAAAAGTCTTGTTTTAAAATCAATCTCTGCCTTAAAGTAAATAATTTTAAAATAGATATATCATTAATTTTAAGCACTTTATATTTTTTATTAATTATATCACAATAAAAAAATTTACAAGATAAATTACATGTAGTGCACCCATTATTACTTTGATTTAAACATAATCTACAACAGCCATTACAATTAGGAGAATTATGATTTTGTTGATTTATACATTTATTTTCACTATTAAAGTTACAAATGTTTTTATCTTTATAAAAACTATCTATTTCATCACAAGCAGTGTTATATATATATTCTATCTTATTCTTTTTGTTTTTTATATTTAGAGCATTAACTATATTTATACAAGTTACATCATCCAAATTTGTTTTAAATCTTACATTTTTAAATAAAAAACTATTATATATTTTCATTTTTTTATACAATTCTTCTTGAGAATTGATTTTTATTTCTTTCATTTTATTCTCCAAATAAAAATATTAATCTAAATATTTTAACCTATCAAACTTATAGGTTGGAATTGTAATTCTTTTATGCTTGGTTACTTTATTTAATCTTTCAATTATTGGCATAGCATCTAAATCAGTTTTTCCTGTTTCAATATATTCTGCAATTTGTTTATATGTTACTCCCATCTTTTCTTCATCTGTTTTTGAGCTTATACCATCATTTGGAGCTTTTTTTATTATTTTTTCAGGTACACCCAAATACTCTCCTATTGCAAGTACTTCATCTACTGTAAAATTAGCAATAGGATTTAAATCAGAAGCTGAATCTCCCCATTTAGTAGTATATCCAACAATAGACTCACACAAATTTCCAGTTCCTAAAACTAAATATCCTAAAGATTGAGCAATTCCATATAAAGTTGTCATTCTTAGTCTTGGCTTAATATTAACCTTAGCTTCATATATTAGTTCACTATTAATTGATTTTATTGAACTATCTATTGATTTTTCTAATTCTTTATATGTATTAGATAAATCAACAGAAATAATTGGAACATTAAAAGTCTTAGAAACTAGTTTTGCATCTTCTAAATCAATTATATTAGAATTACATGGCATAGCAATAGTTAAAACACTATCTTTTCCAAGAGCTTTTACAGCCATTGCAATAACAGTTGCAGAATCTTTACCACCACTATTCCCAATAACTACTCCATTAGCTCCTATATTTTGTACATAGTCTTTTATCCATTTTATAGCATTTTCTGCTTCTTTAATTAATACTTCTTTTTCTAACATTTAGTCATCCTTTCCATTAACATATAAATTATTTGCTTTTATATAATAATAAATTTCATCAGGAGTATAATACCTAATGCTCTTTTTGTTTTTTATTTTTTCTCTAATAAATGTTGAACTAATATTACTTCTTATATTATTCTTAACTTTAATAAATGAATTAGAATAATTTGATAAAAATTGGCTTTCATTTATAATATCTTCCATACAATCATCATCTCGTTCTATAACAAGAGCTTTATAGTGTTCTAATAACTTATCAGCATGTTTCCAATTAGGTAAGTCTCTTAAATTATCTGTTCCAATAATAAAATTGAAATCATATTTTACATATTCTTTTTTTAGTATTTCCAATGTTTCAATTGTATGTAACTGTTTTTCAAATCTTAGTTCAATATCCGAAACTAAAAATTTATTATTTTTATCACAAACAAGTTTTAACATATTATATCTGTGTTCATTATTAATTAAACTTGACTTAGGATAATTCATACCAACCGGAACAAAAATTATTTTTTCAATATTCTCATATTCTTCAATAATTTGCTGTGCAATAGAAAAATGTGAATTTAATGGTGGATTAAATGATCCTCCAAAAACCGCGATTATCTTATTTTCCATAAATTTATTTTTTTCTCCTATTTTATTATAATTGATTATTATAATTTTCTTTTTTCCTAAACACAATTTGTTTAATTTTATTAAAAAATTTGAATACATAATCATCTTTTAGTGTAATTAACATTCCAAAATATGTTAAAATTCCTATTATGACTTGTATAATAATTGATGAAATATTATAAAAATATTGTTTATTAATATTATGTTCAATTGCGAAACTAAATATCAATGACATTGCAGGAGTTACAACTAATATAGCTCTTACAATAGAACAAATAACAAACATTACAATACCAGAAATTAAATATTTCCATCCTAAATCAACTAATGTTTTTAAATTAATTTCATTTCTAATATAACTGTATTGTATTAAAACAACAACTAATTCTGATACGACAGTAGCTATAGATGCTCCTACAGATTGAAATAACTTAATTAATATATAATTTAAAATGAAATTAACTATAACTCCAACTGTTACAGAAATTGTATATTGTTTTTGTTTTTTTGTAGGAAGAAGATATTGAGTTCCAAGAACATTTCCCATACCCATTAAAACTAAAATCGGACTAATTATATTAATTAATACAATTACTTTATCATATCCTTTACCAAAAAAAACAGGAACAAATGCACTAGATATACTTATTATTCCAAACATAATTGGAAAAGCAAGAAAGAAAACAAATTTAAAAGACATTTTTAAATAGTCATTTATTTTTTCTTTATTTCCACTTGCATAAGTGCTTGCCATTCTAGGTACCATAACAACTCCAAGTGATGTAACTATTGTTAAAAGAAGTCTTATTACCTTTTGTGCTTGTTCATAATAACCTGTTTCAACTTTATTTTCAACTATTTTACCAATCATAGTAGTATCTAAAATTTTATAAATTTGATTTGCAATTTGTGGTATAAATAGCAATAATATTTCTGGAATATGTTTAAAAACATTTATATTTTTAACTTTTATTCCTCTAAAATATTTTGGTAAATATAGCCATAAACTCATATTACCAATTAAGTCAGCAATTGAATATATTAAAGTAAATTTTGCTAAATCTTCTTTTGTTTTAACTAGTAAAAATACAAGTGTAACACTACAAATTCTAACTAAAACATTTCTAGTTACAGTTCTTTTAAACTCTTCAATTCCCTGAAAAAACCAGCTAATGTCAAATGCCGCAGCAATTAGTTCCAATATTAATATCTTATAATATATTTGATATTTTGCTCCATTTACAAAAATAAAAATATAAAACATTAATGAAATAAAAATTGTAAAAAATCTAAATATAATTATTTCAATAAAAACTTTTTTTCTAGATTTTACATTCTCACCAGCATAAGCAATTTCCCTTTGCCCATATAATGCAACACCTAAAGAACCAAACAAAATAAAATATGTAACAATTGAATATGTATAACCATAAATCCCTATTCCTTCTGCACCTAAAACTCTAGACAAATATGGAGTAGTTATTAATGGTAATATAAGAATTAAAACTTGATATATCATATTATATATATAATTTTTAGTAATGCTTTTTTTAGACATGCTTTTATCCACTTCTTTCTATAAACTATAATTTGTTCATGCGCAAAATTTTACCATAAAATATTCTTTCGCACCTGTCAAAGCAATACTCTTTTTATATAATAAGAAAGTATTACTTTCCTATTATATAAAAAGATATAAACTATTTTTTTATAAAACTATAATAGTAGTTTTTTACATCAGATAAAACAGATTCTAGATAAACTTTTTCACCATATTTATTAACAACAATAATATTAGGATAAGTCATCATCATTTTATCATTTGAAAATATCTTTTCAATTTTGGGATTAGAAACTTTATTTTCATCTATACCATTTATATTAATATTATAACTTTTAGAAATTCTAAGTAAAAAATTATCAATTGCATAACAACTAATAAAAGCATCTATTACCATAAAACATATTATTACAGAAGTAATATTTTTTATCATTTTAATAGATACATTTTTTTCCACTTTATTTAAAAAATTATCTAATATTGGATTTACGATTTCAATTAATAATATTGATAATAATCCCCACATTACAGCATAGTATAAACACGTTCTACCATTAATATTTAAAATAGCATTAGAATAATCCCACCACTTAATATGGCAAATTAGTTCTCCAATATAGCTTGTAATATATTCCACGGTACATCCAATTATCATACCATATGCAAATAATTTAAATTTTTTTCCTCTATATTTTTTTAAAGAAAAAATTAACACAATAGCGGCTACTCCATAAACAATACAAAATGGGCCATATAGAAAACTTTTTCTACTTTCTATCAGTCCTTTTGTAAAAATTGCATATGTAGTTTCCATAAAAAAGCCAATAATACTATAAATAATAAAATAAATTAATATTTTCCAAAATGTTTTAATCTTCATGAGATATAGTATTTACTGGTTTGTAATTTAATATACATTATTTATTCTTTTTCTTATTTTTTTTCTTTTCCTCTTTTGCTTTTTTCTTCTGTTCTTTTAACTCCTCTTTTGTAAGCTTCTTTTTCCAGAATTTTCTTTCTTCAATTTCTTCTTTTTTTATTTTTTTATGTTTATTAATTAAAATAATAATTGTTATAATTATTATCAGTACTATAATGTTTACAATCCAATATGCAATTTTTATATTTCTTTCAATCATGTCAAAATCTTCGTTTGAATAGAAAGTATAATTAATATTGCATTCTCTAATGTTTGGATGTAATTCATTTGCATTAAATTCATAATCAGACAAATTAATATATGTTTTAATATTAAATTCATCAATCAAAAATTTACAATCTCTAGGATCATAATTATTAAGATAATCTTTCATTATTAATTTAAATTCATTATTATAATTTGGATATATTCTTACTCGAACATATTTTTTCCCTTCATATTCCATATATTCTTCAATTTCAGAAGCACCAAGGCAAAATGAGTAATGTCTTAATTCGATTTCATTATTTTCAACATTAAAACCAATCTCTTTAAAATAATTTAAATATCCAATATAGTCCTCATTATTTAATAAATCTTGTAAATCATGTGCTTCTTCATCTTCTAATTCATAAGGGTTATCTAAATTATTACTAATAAATTTTTCAAGATTATATTTTAATAAATCAGTAGAAAGTAATAAATAAACTTTACATCCCCTAGTTAAATTAATGATACGTAGATTTATATCCGTTTCTGGTACAGTAATTGCTTCTATTGCATAAGAAATATTCAAATTCAAAAATAATATTACTACTAATATTACAATTACATATATCTTTTTTTTAAGCATAATATTTCCTCTTATATTATAATTTTACATATTATTATTTTAAATTATGTAATTTAATACTTCAATAACATTATTTTTTCTTTTATGTTACAATTATTACAGTTGTTATAGCTTGTAATTGCAATATTGCCAAAGGGTTTATATTATAGGAAATTCGGAACACTTTCGTATAATATAAAAAGAACATTTTATGAAAGTACTTCAAAAAATGTTCTAAATTCTACTTTAAATATTTTTCAACTTCACTTATTATAGCTTTTTTAGCTTCTTCAAATGACATAAGCATATTAGTACCAGCTGCTTTAATATGTCCACCACCACCAAAAGTAAAGCAAACATCTGCTACATTGACATATTCATTTGAACGAAGTGAAGCTTTATAACCTTTTTCCTTTTCATATAAGAATATAGAAACTTCAACACCTTCTATACTTTTCCCTATTTCAACTATTCCATCACGTTCTCCAGCTTTCACATTAATAGCCTTATCATCTTCTTTATTTATATATGTAAATGCAATTCTACCATCAGCATAAAACTCAAGTCTATTCATTGCTAATTTTTGAATTTCAAATTTAGATTTTGTCATTGTAAGCATAGACTGCTTATATATTTTAGGTAAATTAATTCCATGTTCTAAGGACCAAGAAGCAAATTCAAAGCTTTCAGTTGATACATTGGTATTTCTAAATCCATTTGTATCTGTAATTATTCCTGTTAATAAACATATCCCAATATCTTTTGTTATTTCAATTCCCATATATTCAAAACTAGAAACTAAAATCTGACACGTAGCAGGTGAAATATGATCAACAATATTTAAATCTGCAAACATATCATTTTTTGTATGGTGATCGATTTCTATTTTAACAGTTGCATTTTCAAAATAATGTCTTAAATCAGAATTAACCCTTTTTATTGTAGGACAATCTAATACAAATGCTAAATCAAATTTATTAATATCAGATTCTTCTATTATAAATTCTTTACCTGGTAAATAATTAAAATTTTCTGGGAAATCATCTTTCATTAGAAAAAAAGCATTTTTTCCCATATTCCTTAAAGCTAAACACATCGCTAAACTACTACCTATTGCATCACCATCTGGAGCTTCATGAGCCATAATTGCAATGTTTTCTGCGTTTTTTATTTCAACTAATATATCATCTAAAGTCATATATGCCCCTTTCTAAATCCAAATTAATAATAATTATTATTCTGGTTTTTTAATATCTTTTGTTATAGTCTTTAATATCTCATCAATTTTTGTTCCATATTCAATTGATTCGTCAAATTCAAATATAAGTTCTGGTGTATATCTTAAATTAATCTTTTTTGCAAGTGTACTTCTTATAAAACCACTTGATTTTTTTAATATTGATAAATTCTCCTTTTTACTTTTTTCATTTATCATTGTAACATAAACTCTAGCAAATCTTAAATCTGGTGTAGTTTTAACTTTACTAACACTTATTAATCCCGTTAGATGCGGATTCTTTAATTCTAAAGAAATAATACTACTTATTTCTTTTTTTATTTCCTCATCTATTTTATTCATCCTATTACTATTTTTTGGCATATAATACCTCCTAAAAAGCAAAATATATCTTATTGTTTAACTTGTTCCATGATATAAATTTCAAGTTGATCTTGTTCTTTTATATCATTAAATCCATCTATTTGAAGTCCACATTCATAGCCCTTATCAACTTCTTTAACATCATCTTTAAATCTTTTTAATGAAATCAATTTTCCATCATGTATAACAATATTATCTCTAATTACTCTTATTCCAGCATTTCTTGCAATTTTACCTGTAAGTACATAGCTTCCCGCAATTGTACCAACATTAGATACTTTAAATATTTGTCTTACTTCTGCAGTACCTATAATAGTTTCCTTGTATACTGGATCTAACATTCCTTTCATAGCAGATTCAACATCATTAATAGCATCATAAATTACAGAATATTGTTTAATTTCAACACCTTCTTTATCTGCTATACTTTTAGCAATAACTTCTGGTCTTACATTAAATGCAATTATAATTGCTCCAGATACTTTCGCAAGAGTAACATCTGATTCTGTTACACCACCAACATTTGAATGTATAACTTTTACTCTTACTTCATCATTAGATAACTTTTCAAGTGATTGTTTCAAAGCTTCAACAGAACCTTGAACATCTGCCTTTACAATTAAGTTTAGTTGTTTCAAGTTTTCACTTTCAATTTTATTAAATAAATCATCAAGTGTAACAATTGTACTTGTACTAATTTCTTTTTGATGCTTCTCATATTTTCTTTTTTCAATTAGGTGTTTAGCAGTTTTTTCGTCTTTAACTTCATAGAATGTATCACCCGATTCAGGAACTGCTGTTAGTCCAGTTATTGAAACTGGTGTAGAAGGACCTGCAGACTTTACTTTCTTTCCTTTATCATTTACCATTGTTCTTATTCTACCTATTGTAGAACCAACAATGATAGTATCTCCAACATCAAGCTTTCCTCTTTGAACCAACATTGTAGCAACTGGTCCTTTGGTTTTATCAAGTTTAGCTTCTATTACGGTACCCTTTGCTTGTTTTGTAGGGTTAGCTTTAAGTTCAAGGACATCAGCTTCTAATAAAACCATTTCTAATAAATTATCTATTCCTTGTTTCTTTTTAGCAGAAATTGGAACATATATTGTATCTCCACCCCATGCTTCTGGAACTAATTCATATTTCATTAATTCTTGCTGAACTTTATCAAAATTGCTATCAGGTAAATCCATTTTATTTACAGCAACAATAATCGGAATATTGGCAGCTTTAGCATGATTGATAGCTTCTACTGTTTGAGGCATAACACCATCATTTGCAGCTACTACTAATATTGCAATATCTGTAATCATTGCTCCTCTAGCTCTCATTGAAGTAAATGCTTCATGACCTGGTGTGTCTAAAAATGTAATATCTCTGTCATTTATTTTTACTTGATATGCACCTATATGTTGTGTAATACCACCAGATTCGCCTTCAATAACATTAGTACTTCTTATAGCATCTAATAATGAAGTTTTACCATGATCTACGTGCCCCATAACAACTATTACAGGTGGTCTTGGTTTTAAATCTTCTTCTCTATCTTCACTTTCATCAATCAATATGTCTTCATCAGTAACAACATTTTTCTTAATAGCATTAATTCCATATTCCTGTGCAATTAAATATGCTGTATCAAAATCAAGTTCATTATTTATTGTTGCCATTATTCCTAGATTTAATAATTTTTTTATAACATCACTACTTGTTATTTTCATTTCAAGTGCTAAATTTTTAACTGTTATAGTTTCAGGAATTGTAATTTCTGTTAATTTAAATATTTTTTGTTGCTTTGGTTTTATTTCTTGTTTTGACTTTCTCTTTCCTCTTCTTCTTTCAGTACTTAAGTCATAGTAATCCATCATATCATCTTCACCAAAATTTGTTTTACCATGTCTTTTTAAATCATTTAATTTATCAGAATCAAAATCATTTCCTGAGTTTCTTCTATTTACCTTTTTAGATTTTTGCTCATCGGGTCTATTTAGTTTAGCTTTATCTTTTGCTTTTCCTTTATTAGAAAAGTCTCTTGAATTTTCTTTCTCGGTTGGAATATCAACTTCCATAATGTTTTTTATTTTTTTATCAATTCCTTTTTCATCTAAAGTCTTTCTTTGCCCATAATTATTTTTATTATTATCTCTTCTATTAAAATTGCTTTTTATATCATTTTTCTTTCCATTAAATGGCTTACCTGAAGTATTTGTATTTCTTATATTTTTATTTGCTTCAGATTTATTAGTATTTTCTCCATTACGAACAGAAGGTATATTTTTATTAATAACCTTTTCTTCACTTTTCTTAATTTGAGTTTCTTGTTCTTTCTCATCTTTTTTTGGCTCTACAGTATCTTTCTTCTTATTAAGTCCTAATAATTCACTTACAGTTAGAGGTTTCGTTGGTTTGTCTCTATATACTATATTATAGTCTTTATTTCTTTTATTCTCAATAAAACCAACATCTTTTTTTCTTTGTTGTTCTTTCTTTTTTCTTTCCTCTTCCTTTTGTTCATCATCGTTATTTATAATTGCTCTTCTAATGATTACTGGTTCATCGTTTTTATTTTTTTTATTATCCATAGACTTTGTTTTTGAAACTCCTTTAATTTTATTTTCAATTTTTTTTGCTTCATCTTCTGTAATAGAACTCAAATGGTTTTTAACCTCTATTCCGAATTTCTTTTGCCGTGTCTAAAACTTTTTTGGTTTCTAATCCCAACTTTTTCGCAAGTTCATGAATTTTAATTTTATCCAACCTCAACACCTCCATGAATCACTTTCTTAATATTATCCGCCAAATTTTTTTCTGCAATTCCGATAATAGCTCTATTCTTTTTTCCAATTGCTTTACTATTATTAACAATATCTCCATATATAATAATATCTATATTATATTTATTACAATAGTACTTAATATTTTTAATTGTCTTTTCAGAAGCATCTTTTGCAACAATAATTAAATCAACTTTATTTTTTACAATTTTCTCTAATACAGCGTCATAACCTGAGATTACTCTTCCAGCTTTAGCAGAAATTCCGAGCAATCCATTCACATTATCAACCAATAATTATACCTCTTATACTTTCATATAGATTTTCACTTATTTCTTTTTCAAATACTTTTTCAAGTCTTTTAGTTTTTATAAGTTTATTTAAGCATTCCTCGTTCTTACAAATATACGCACCTCTACCATTTTTTTTGCCAGTTAAATCTACTTCAATTATACCTTCTTTAGATTTTACAATTCTAAGCAAATCTTTTTTTTCTCTTTGAGTTCTACAAACTATACAAGTTCTTTCTGGTTTCTTTTTTTGCAATATAATCAACTCCTATATTATTCACTATCTTTATTTTCTTTAGTTAATTCCTCTTCATTTACTAATTCTTCATTTTCTATAGAATCTTCATTATTCTCAGTATCTTGTTCATTCATTTGACTCAATAGTATTTCTCTAATTTGTGATTCAGACTTTATATCAATTTTCCAGTTAGTAAGCTTAGCAGCTAAACGTGCATTTTGTCCAGATTTGCCAATTGCGAGTGATAGTTGATCATCAGGTACAATTACTTGTGCAAATTTTTCTTCTTCTTTAACATCAACTGCCATAACTTGTGCTGGTAAAAGAGCTGCAGCAATATATATAGCTGGGTCTTCATTCCATTCAATTACATCAATTTTTTCACCATGTAATTCATTAATAATGTTTTGAATTCTTACTCCTTTTTGTCCAACGCAAGAGCCTACAGGATCAATGTTTTCATCTCTAGAATAAACAGCAACTTTACTCCTTGACCCTGGATCTCTTGAAACGCTTTTAATTTCAATTAAACCTTCATAAATTTCTGGGATTTCAAATTCAAATAATTTTCTTACAAAATCAGGATGACTTCTAGAAACAATAACTTGTGGTGTTCCTTTTAATCCTTTTTCTACTTCTAAAACATAAGCTCTAATTTTATCATTTACACTATATATTTCTGTTGGTATTTGCTCTTTAAGTGGCATTACACCTTCTAATTTTCCTAAATCTAATACTACTATTTTACCATCAGCCTTTTGGATTAACCCAGATACTATCTCACCCTTTTTATCATTAAATTCAGTAAATACCATTTCTTTTTCAATTTCTCTAATCTTTTGTACAACAACTTGTTTTGCTTTTTGTGCTGCAATTCTACCAAAATCTTTTGGTTTAATTTCAATATTTACTTTATCACCAATCTCATATTTTTTATCTATTTTTCTTGCATCTTCTAATGTAATTTCTAAATCTGGAACAGCATGAGTTTCAACTACTTCTCTTACTGAATAAACATGCATTTCTCCAGTTATTTTATCTATTGTCACTTTAACATTATCTGAGTTTTCATCTGTATCGAAATTCTGTTTGTATGCTTTTACTAAAGCTTCTTCTAATGCTTCGACAATATAGTCTTTGCTTATTCCTCTTTCTTTTTCTAATTCATCCATTACTGCAATTAATTCTTTCACATCTACATTTCCCATTTTTCCTATCATTCCTTTC
>AUXO016297531.1_pt1 | contig 11532 bp, 24 predicted proteins | sample 768731 | NCBI WGS metagenome assembly AUXO01 (sample SAMN02715735, study PRJNA202380) | gut metagenome | biome: sheep rumen | host: Ovis aries | place: New Zealand: Palmerston North | reverse complement strand
GCTTTTCTCCGGATCAGTAGCGATAAGTTCTTCCAACAGATCCGCATATTCTTTCAGATTGTCCGGATACCATAGCAGTGCATTTGTGGCCCGCTGCCATGCCTTCCGTGATATTGCCTCCCGATTCATTTCTTTCCTCCCCATTCACGGTTCTTTAATCTTCCAATTCCCGCATCAGCTTCTCGAAGTCCGGCCTGGATTTCTCCTTGATTTCACTCCACACTTCTATGTCTGCCAATTCGTGCGTATACACAGGACCGCCGAGCAATTTTTCTATGTATCTGTGGAATATATTAAAGTCGTCCCCCTGAAGCAGCACTATTCCTGTATGAGCCATAATTATTGCGCACTCCTGCTTCTTCACTCTTCTTCCTCCCTCGTGAACTTTACCCCATAGAGTTTGAATGTTTCATCGCTGTATTTCCGGATGTCCATCAGATCATCAGAGCGGATCTTCGCCATCTCTTCGGCCACTCCGGTGCAGAACCTTACTATCTTGTTGTTCTTGCTGAATCTGTGGCCCGTGACCGGTTGCCATCCGAATTGTTCGATCAGGACTCTGGCAGGGATCGAGAGCATGTACTGCAGCAGCGCCTGGAAGTTTTCCGCAGCGTCGTCCGTATTAAACTCAGCTGCCCGATTATCCCACTCTTCGTTTACGCGCTTCATCAGTTCCTGCTCCCTTGCCTTCGCCAGAGAATCTGCTTCTTTCTTCATGCGCTGAAATGCCTGTTCCCTCCAGGCCCTGACAACCTGGCGATCATGATCTTCAAGCTGTTTTTTCGTGAATGTATACGTCACCCGTTCAGCCTTTGCCGCCCGCAGTCTTTCACCATTCTTCCCCATCTTTCTCATCGCTCCCTGCTGTCAATATCGCTGTCGTGAATATTCCAAAATAAATCCCGGCAATAAATCCTATGATCAGCCCTAATATCATTTTTATCCTCCTGCCCTGTCATCTCATCGGCTCTATATCGCATTCGCTGACAATCCTTTCCTCTTCACACACAGGACAGTGAAATCTGTAAAACTGTTCATCAAAATCCACTGTGTCCTTTTGCAATTCCTCTTTGTCTGCTTTTAATATGCTTCCGCACCATACACATTTGAACTGCACCTTCCTAAGAATCTTCGGTGGTTTATTGCCTTTCTTGATTATCTCCATCACTCCTCCTGTTCCATGCGGCCAGAGCTTCCAGCGCTGTTCTGTAAAAGTCCGTCTGTCCATACCTGTTTGTCCCGATCATCACCCTCATTCCCTGCAGGCCACACCGTAGCACGGAATATCCAGGTTCTTGTTATCCGGAGCGTAGATCAGTTCTGCCTCTCCGCCGCAAAACGGACAAGGCTTTATCACATCATTGATTCTCATTCGCTTCCCCTTTCATCTGCGCACCGCAGTTCGGGCAAAAGTTTCTCGGCAGACTTCCATCTTTCCATACTGACCAGTGCGTTTGTGCGAACCGCTTATGGCATTCAGAGCAATACACATTATGCGGATAAGCGTCTGTTATCTGCCACTTTCCTTTTTTACGTTTTGGATCAGCCGCCTGCAGAAATGTCAGATTGAGGATCATGCCGCCTTTTGCCTTTTCGTCCAGGTTTGAAACAGCTTTTATCACATCTATTGCATCCCGTCTGCTGATAAGGTCATCCTCTGTTGTTTCTACGAATTCAATTCCATTCATAATACAATCGACTACTGTATTGTTCATACCTCCACCCCTTCCAACTCAAACAAACCGATTTCCTTCGCCCGTCTCCGCTCTTCCTTCGCTCCCTTGCTGAATTCCCAGCCGGGCAGGAGAAAGATACCGTCACAGGCTTCCAGAAGCTTCAGATCAATCGCCATGATCTGTTCCCGGCTGAACGTCCCGGCAATGATCTCCTCGAGCCTTGCGGGATTGACAACGGAACAGCCCATGTCAATCAACAGGTCGGCCGCCACTGTGAAATTCTCCTGATAATCCCGGATACCTGTTATGGGGCCGGATATGTAGATGATTTTATTTTCTTTCTTCTTCATTCGTTTGTTTCCTCTTCAATCATTCTTCTCTCCCCTAGCTGTCATTTTGCCATATCCATAAACATCAAAATCGCCTTCGCTGTTGGAGATATAATCCAACCCACTAATCCAACGGTGTATAGCATTACTCCAATAATTCCAATAAGGACAATGCTCGCAGGAAGCGCAGTCATAAAGCTATAATCATAATTATTCTTTCTGTGGTCATATCTCCACGCCTTCGGCAAGTAGTGCAGTCCGAAAATCAGAATTACCAAAAAGAAGCCCGCACGAACTGCACACTCAATAGTTTTCAACTTGGCCAGTTCTGGAATTAACAACGATGCCGATGTTCCTAGCTTGTCGCACAATTTATCAATTACTGCATTGATTTCTTCACTCATTTTTCATCCTCCCAGCATTCTCTGCAATAGACATATATATCATTCTCATAATCCTCAAAAATCGGACGCAGGAATGACTTCTGTGGTTCGGACAGAAATCCTTTCCAGTTGACATGCCACTTATGTCCACAGAAGGACTCACGATAAATCTTCACCCACCCATGATCCAGAAGGTAATCATCGGCAACGCTGTACGGCACTTTATTCGCAACTAATTCCTGCGCTACTGCCATATGCTCATATGGTTCACATGAGATAAATTCTCCCGAAGACGAAAGCCATCCACATTCGATTGCGCTCATTCTTCCCGCCTTTCTTCTAAATAGCAATACCCGTCTTCTGTGTTCTGTAGCGTTCCGAACTTGCTCCACTTCTCGCAGTAGTACGGATGATAATATTCGCAATCACGACACCTCAATCCACTCTGATCTATTACTGCTCCACATCTTAACTCATGATTTATTACATCAATCGCCGCCCGTCTGTAAATCACATCGTCTTTTTGCATATCACAAACCCATGCCTTCCCATTAACTCTAAAGCCTCACCATGCCATGCCATAAAACTGTAAAGCGTATTCTCTGACATCGTTTTTGCGAAATCTTCTGCTTTTACTGGCTTATATTCAGGCTGTGCGGATGGCAAATCCACCAATTTTAACCATCTTTTTCTGCACTCGTCACTCAGCTTGAAACAGTCCTCCTTGTCAAATCCCGGACATTCATTGCACCAATCGCCTGACTGCCCAATATATGCACCGTCATACTCGCACATTCCACAAACAGAATCATCTACTTTCGATTCCCTTATATCCCGTAATATTTGTTCAAACCTGTTGATAATTCCGTTTAGCGCATCTATTGCCGCTGTTCTGCTGATCAAATCATCACTCATTTCTCGGTTCCTCTCTGATGTCGTATCCCTACATACTTCCCGTACGACATCCCGGCTTCTCTGGCTTCTCTGGCCAGTCTGGACAGCGGCTTAAGTGCATTCGGGCTTTTCTGTTTCTTTTTGCTTTGGGGCTGTTTTCTGCATTCATTGCAGTATAACGTTGCCTTCTGCGACTCCATTGTTTTGCCGCACCCTGCACACTGTCTGATGCGGTGCAGATCTATTTCGCCATCTTCTTTGACCGTATAACCATATATCTCTCTGCCAGTCCGTACCGCCTTCCGGATCGTGTTACTATCGCATCCGATCCGGTCTCTTGCATCCTCCAGGAGAAATAAACCTTCCTCCTCGCCCTTAATCAGCCTGTATTGTTTTTTCTTCATTTTCCACCTACCTGCTGCGCGCTTCAGTTAAACGGCAGTTCCTCTTCAGCTCCGTCCGGAATATTCATAAATCCATCGCCCGCTGCGGAAGGCGTGTATGCCGGCGGCTCCTGCCTTTTTACTCTGTTATTACCGGTCCCGGAATTCTGGTAACTCTCCGATGCAGCTTTGCTCTCTGCGAATTCCAGCTCTTCGGCAATGATCTGCACACTGAAGACTCTCTGTCCTTCCCTGTTTGTGTATACGTCGTTCTGGATCCGGCCAGCCAAGAGGATCTTTGTCCCCTGATGCAGATATTTCTCTGCAAATTCAGCTTGCCGGCCGAAGGCGGAGCAGTTGAAGAAATCTGCTGTCTGCTCCTCCTGCCTTCCAAATCTCCGATCTACTGCCAGGCTGAATGTCGCGATCTCCGTATTGTCTTCTCCTCCATACCGGATCACCGGATCTTTTGTCAGCCGGCCCATCAGAATTACTTTATTCATCTTGCTCCTCCGGAATTTCTTTTCTGATCTGTTTTACTTTCCGCAGCAATGAATTCAGCTGCTTTTCCATTCCTTCCCAGTCTGCATCAAGTAACATCATCCTTAGTTCTTTGATGCCCTCCTGCACCGTCTTTCTTGCCATCCAGAAATCATAATCGACTTCCTGATCAGCTTCTTCTGGCGGATTCATTCCAAATTCTGGTGCTTCTCCCTCTTCGTGATTGCCTTCCTGGTCGATCTGAACATTTTCCTGGTCAATATGAGCATTTATGTGTTCATTTTGATCACTTTCATTATCAACCTGTTCATTCACCTGTTGCGCCGGTGCAACTTTTGCCTTTTCTTCCTTCTTGTCTTTACCGGTCACCTTTCTGATCGTGTCAGCCAGCTTACCGATCGGAGTTTTCTTCTCGGCTTTTTTCATCTCCGTTTTGCCTGCCGAAGGCTTCGCCGTCTCAGCTGCCGGCTGTTTCGGCTCTTCTTGTGTCAGCTCCGGAGGGAACTCTTCACCTGTGATCAGCTGCCACGCCTTTTCCGGATTCTCGCTTTTGCTGCAGAATCTCAGCACATTCTCCCGCAGCGTGCTCCATGTGACCTCCTGCCGCTCATTTTCCCGGACCAGAACCAGTTCCAGCGGTTTATCGTTTCCGTGGAAAAACAGCATATATCTGCCTTTTCCCGGTATCCTTACCGACTCGCAACCGTTGCCCGCCGGGCACATGGCATCTAATGTCTTCTCAATCCACAATCTGTCATCAGCTGGGTTTGTGTCTGCAGTGGTGTATCTGTGTATTTCCCGGAATCGGAATGGATTTTCCCTTATATACTGACTCAGGAACTGCTGCAGTGGTGTCAAATCCCTCTGTGTTTTATCCTGTGGCTCCAGAGCAACCTCAAGCGGAGTGATTTCCATCTCTGCTTTGACTTCTTCCTTTACTTCCCGGATCTGGGCCTTTGTCAGCTGCGGATTCATTGCCTCGATCACTGCATCCGGCAGCGTCAGCATTTCTGCCAGTTTGGCCACGCCGAACCCCTGGAAGCGGTCCTGCAGCCTGTCGCTGTAACCACCCTCAGAATATTTGTCATTGATGGCGATGTACCTCGAAACGACGTCTTTTGTCAGGCCATATTCCGCCTGGGCAAATTCTGCCACTGATCCATACCCAGATTCATAGAGGATGTTGGTGTCTCTGGCGATCTTCAGCAGATAGCCGACTTTCACAAATCCTTCCGCAGTCTTGCGGATCTCCGTATCCAGCGCGGATTTGTATTCCGCATAAGTCCCCTGATATCTCAGACCGCCCTTCTCAGCAGTGTCTTCATGTACTTGTTCAGCCATTCCTCATTTTCCTCCTTGTCCGGCTTTTTGTCGTATGCGCCATACCATTGATTGATTTTTCTGTTTTTTATCTCCACAGTGACATAAGGGACTTCCGGTTTTTCTTTTCTTCTGAGAAACAGGATGGTGCTTCTTCCATCCGCATGGGCGCTCAGATATGGGTCTCCTCCCACGCAATGATGCAGTTCCCGGCCCTCCATTATGATCTCGGAAGCACTGGCCGCCGGGCGGATCAGTTTCCCTTCGTCTTCCCAGTAATATGATTTAACAGCCTGGTCGAACCTTCCTCTGATCCTCTCTCCGTATTCGATTTCTTTTTTCTGGATCTCCGTGCTGCTTTTTTGCCGGTCTGACTGCACGGTCATCTCATGATGTGCCGTATGCAGATCTCTCGGAAACAGCCCGATGGAATCTGTCATGTCATAGCCCAGACCTGCCCTCATGGCCAGATATTCAGTGTATGTCACAGAGACATTCTTCACCCGTTCGACAGCCGAAATTGACAGCAGATCGTTCGCACCTACATACTTCATGAGATGGTTCAGCAGTTTCCTGGCTGACATGAACCTCAATGCTATTGCGATTCTGTGGATTTCTATACCGGATCGCAGCAGCTCCTTTTCCGTTCTGTTGTCAATCCTCCATCCGTTTCTTTCTTCCATCTGCATCAGACGTAGCTGCCGATCGCTGCCATTTTCCTGCAGGAATCTCTTTGCCTCCTGCGGCGACAGTCTAAGCACGCTCGCGGCACTTCTCCCATTTGGATCGATCAGGTCCGCACCATGCACAAGAATATTCTCCACCAGGTTCCTGGCGTTCATTTTCACAAGCATTTCAAGTGCCGGTATCTGCCGGTATCGATCCAGGTATTTTTTTACGTCTATCATATTGTGCCATTCATAATATTTTTCCAGACCGCTGTATTGATATTCCGTTCCCTTCAGTTCCATGAAACTTCCCGGCCAGATCGTCCCTCGTTCCCAGATGATCTGTGCCAGTCCCGGAATATTATGGTCGTACCAGCTGGTTTCGCCTGTCCAATTGTCTGTATACCGATAATCCAGCAGCATTTTGCCCGGAAGGTAGAACGCCCTCCCTTCCTCGTACTGCACATAGTTGTCTTTTGATCCAAAGCGCGAATGCCTCTCGCAGAGGAATTTCCGCAGCACAATCCCATCCTGAAATTTTTGGATCAAGTAAGCCCGGCCGCGTGTTCCATATACGCCTTCTGCCTTGTCGCTCCGATAGATCCCCTTTGCTCCGCATCGCGAACAGGTTCCCTGCTTCCCGCGCTCCGGTTCTTCCCATAAGCGTTCCAGCTGGCCGCGCGGTGTCATAAGCTTCCGGAATGCATATTCTGCGGTTTTCCCGCAGGCGCAGCAGAATACTCGGGCGTGTCGTTTATTGGTTCTGTGGTAGAACAGCACTGTCGGGCCGAAGCAGCTCTCTGTCCATTCCACAAAGCGTTCCGGTATCGCCGGCATGGCAGCGCATCTTTCTTCCAATCGTTCCCTCCTGCGCTGATCCACTCTCCTTCTTTTTTCTGACCGGATCTCCTGCTCCGCCGCCTGCAAAGCATCAAACCATGTCTGCGGATTATGCCACGCCCTTTTCCAGTGATGCCTGTACCACCGGATCACGGCCGCCTCTTCTTCCGCATCCATGATTACCGGCCATTTGATCCCCGTGTTTTCAATGTTCTCTTCAGACCATCGCCCTTCTTGCCCTTCTACTTCCGGAAATCTGTAATTTGCATATTCCTTTTCCGTCAGAGCAATCCGCAGATATTCCTCCGGTATGTCAATGATCAGATATTCTGTTCCCTGCACCATTTCCATCCATGCAGACGCCTCGCAGTCCTCCGGTGCTTCTCTTAGCGGGATCCTTTCCAGTGCTCTCTTCTTCATGCCAGGAGCCTCGCTCTCTGCTCTTCAAGCTCCTTTTTCAGATCCTCTTCTGATCCAGTGTAAAAAACTCTGAGAGCGGCCATCTTATCCCGATCAGTGGCGCAGGCGGTCCCGCATCTGTTTACCTGGTACTTTGCCGCATGGTTCCGAAGGATCTCCATGAACTTCTTCGGGTCCTTCCCCTTTCGCATTACCGCTCTGGCTATCTCCGGATCTGTAATCATTCCCTGCAGCAGATTCATTGCCACACGGATATTGATGTCTTTTTTATATTCTTCTCTGTATACAGTGATCCTTCCCATCGCCGCTGTAAGCGGAGTGGTCAGTTCCGATGTATATCCATCCGCATAATCCTCTGCATCCTCTTTCTCGATCCCGTTTTCTTTGGCCAGTGCCATAAGTGCAGCCAGGTCTCCCTCTTCCTTCTGCCCGGCAGCTGCTTCATTCAGCTCCTCGCAGGAATCAAATTCTCCAAATCTATCAAACATAGTACCTATCCTCCATTCTTCGGCTGGATCCGCACCAGTATATAGCTGCGGTATCCGTATCCATATGGGTTGATCCCCTCCTGCACACTGTTTTTGTCCAGGTAATAGCCTGCCGGCACCCGGATTGCATCCTCCAGCTTCCAGCCTCGGATGATTTTCTTCTCCGGCTCCGGGACCGGAAGATTTCTGGATGTCCAGTAGTGTGCTTCTCTTAGTCTCTTTTCTGTCGCTGGCGTTTTTGTCAGGTATTTGGCCAGCTGCCTCATGTTGCCCTGCTGATAGATCAGCTTCACAACTGGCCGGCCTTTCTTCCAGCACTCCGCCAGAAAGATGTCCAGATCCGGTATCCGTTTCAGGACGCAGTGGATATGCCAACCGTTCCTGGTGCCTACCTCGATGTTCCGGATCCATAGCATTTCCGTGCCGGCTTTGCGGTACCGCCTCCGCAGCCGGCTGCAGAAATCTTTCCAGTCCTTTTTCGCCGCCTCCATATCCGGTGGTCTCTCGTCCTGTCGATATGTCAGCGTGACAAAGTAATCATATTCCCGGAAGTGGTTGATCAGCTTTCTCCAGCACATCCGCTCCCGGTTCCACTGGTTAATCCGCTCTATCTCTTCCGGTGTTGCCTTCTGTTTTTTCCTTCTCGGCTCTCCCGGTGCTCCATACCGTCCATCGTGGTACTCCTGCACCTCAATGATGTCCCCGCTCCGGTGCCGGTACCTTGCTGATTTATACATCCTCGTGCACCTAACTTTAATATGTTAATCAAGTAATAAAGACGTCCAAAAACCCGCCATTTTCCTTGACATTTTTGTGCCCGGATGGTACTATTTGTTTGTGTATAAATGTCCATCCGGGCAGCCCTGCTGAATCCCTTTCAGCGGGCTTTCTTTTTATCCTCAAATACCACAATTTGTCCACATCCTTTGCAGACAATCGTGGCTTCTCTGTGCAGTCTCCACTGCAGATCCATCCCGCATCGGGGACAAAGACCATTTTCGTATAATGCTGCGGACAGTATGTCCTCACTGTCCGGATATGTGTCCGGAATCACCGGATTCCTGTATTCATGACCATATCTCATTTTCGTCATCCGCCCAGCCTCCAGGCCATCACCAGGAAGGCGATGAACACCCCGATGCTGGCCAGCGTCAGCCAGATCCGTTCCCACATGATGGCATTTGCCTCTTCCATTGCCGCTGCTCTCTCACGGATCCACTCCGTCATGTGCTCCTGCTGTTCGTCCTTACATCCCGGCATCCGGATTACCTTGCTCCTGTCTTCTTCCCATTCTCCGTTCCTGATTGTGATTACCTGCAATTCTTCCATTCTTCCTTTTCCTTTCCCAGACCTTTGGTCCGTCATATTCCCGGCAGGGTACGCCCCTGCTCCGCTCCATACAGATTGAGTAGTGCGTGCAGTCCGCACATCCATCACCCATTTCCGATCATTCCCTTCAGTTCTTCCACATGGCCGCAGACTTTCTTCCTCCGGTTCTGCACCTCTTCCTGGCTCATATAGGTCTTGCTGTTGTTTTCGACGCTTTCCAGTAGATCCGCGTACTCCTGCAGCAATCCCAATGATTCGTAGGTCATGGCTTCGATCCTTTTCCAGTCTGCAGCTTCCTTTCCTCTTTTCATCTTTCCTCTGGAATTTTCTCCAAAGTTTGCACGAGATCCATAATCCCCCGAATGTACTCCATGTCGTAAGGAGCATTTTCCAGCATTGACTTCGAAGTTGTTTCTGCTACCAGTCTCATCGCGATTTCTTTGATTAGCTCTATTGTCATAATTCTTTCTCTTGACCTTCTTTCTTTTTGCGTCCTCCTGCGGTATACTGATTTTAGGAGGTGCGCCATGACTGAATATTTTTTAAGTGACGAAGCTTATTCGGCTTTAGCTGATTTTGCAACTGGGCGTGTTCCCGAGTTGTCGGACGAAACTCTTGATTTATTGATTGACTATCATTTCGTTGCCATTGACGTTCCCGACATTGAAATTACCGACGCCCCTGGATTATCAGGCATAAAGGAAATTGAAAAGCCTCCGCGAATCACGGAATATGGCCGAGGTTTCCTAAAAGCCATGAGAGAATACGAATCCCGTATTGCTGAATTCCGCAAACTGTCTGAGGCTTCCGAGAAGTCTGCGGATCAGGCAAGCAGATCTGCAGACGCTTCCGAAAGGCTTGCGGCCCTTGCAGAGCGCAAAGCTTCCCGCGCGGACATTAAAAGCATCATTTCTCTCATTTTCGCCGGCATCGCTCTGATCTTCGAATTTGCCGTCAACCACTCGGCAATCATACAGTTCTTACTTGATCACTATTTCCACAAACAGGATAAATGCCCAAGCAGCTGCCACTGCTATCAACGCCAGTGTTGATAAATCCGGTTTTTTCATGATTCATTCCCCTTCCCGTTGCGCCGGCGCAACTTATATGACCTGCACACCTTTCACAGGCTCCTGGATGCTCTGAATCAGATCCAGTCCTGTGATTTTTTCTATTTTTTCCACTTCCATAACAGAAAGGGTCTCCGGCTCCTGCATTCGCCGCTGCCATGTCCGCTTTGACATGCGCATCTTCACTGCCATCCTTTCTGATGACATGTCATGCAAAACCATCCATGCTTTTACCCGATTGCGGATGATTGCGCTTTTTGGTTCCTTTCTTGATTCCTTCTTCATACTCTTAGCCTCCTTTCAGCGCCAGCGTAGCCGCCGCGGCAAGGACACATAAAAACCAGATGTACAGTGCCGTAGCGGTTTCCCCGCCGATCGCGGCCCTAAAGATTAGACCGCATAAAATTAGGAATACATACACAACTAAAAGCGTCATACAATCCTCCTATGCGCATCTGAGCCGGTCGAACTCGTCCCGGCTCATGTACTCCCACCGAAGATGGCAGTTGTTTCTGCCCGCGACGTCAAAGCGGACAGTGTCGCTGCCAATCCAGGGTGTGGCTGTAATCCACACCTCATTTCCTCTGTGGAGCACAAATCTGCTCCAAGTCCCCATCTTAAATTCTGTCATTACACTATCCTCCTCACGATATCCAGGATCATGCCCGTCCCGGAATCCATTGATATATTTACATACTTCTTGGCCCCGTTCTCGAAGATGGCCGTGACGGTTTCGCTGTCATCGTCATACTCCAATAGGAGCAGATCACTCAGGTTCTGCGTTGCCCGCAGAGCCGGAACCAGCAACCTACAGACCTCTTCTTTCTCCCGCATGGAGACGTTCAGCCCATGCGCATATCTGGCCGCCTCCGCTTCATCTTCGAAGATCGGGCCTTTGGTCTGGATGTTTCCGGAGTGCATCGGCTGCTTCGGGTCCCTGATCCGGTAGACCTGATAGATATATTTATCTGCCAGCGGGTTACTCAATACCTTCCAGTGGTTGGGTGTTCTCATCATTGGCCCTCCTTGCAAATGCCACGATACGTGTCATTCTTTCGTAAAAAAAATATCCTGTACGCTTTGACCATAATATGCAGCAATTCTTGTTTTGACTTCGTCTCTCGGTGTGCGATCATCCTGTTCATACGCGGAAAGCGCACTGTCACTGATCAACAAGTCTTTTGCTACCTCTGCCTGACTTCTGTTGCCTCTGAGTTTTCTAAGTCTTTCG
>AUXO015636059.1_pt1 | contig 11532 bp, 8 predicted proteins | sample 768731 | NCBI WGS metagenome assembly AUXO01 (sample SAMN02715735, study PRJNA202380) | gut metagenome | biome: sheep rumen | host: Ovis aries | place: New Zealand: Palmerston North | reverse complement strand
TTATGACAGTGTGTGGTGGGTAGTTTGACTGGGGCGGTCGCCTCCCAAAAAGTAACGGAGGCGTTCGAAGGTTGGCTCAGCTGGTTTGGAAATCCAGCTTTTGAGTGTAATAGCATAAGCCAGCTTGACTGCAAGGCCCACGAGCCGAGCAGAGACGAAAGTCGGATATAGTGATCTGGTGGTTCCACGTGGAAGGGCCATCACTCAACGGATAAAAGGTACTCTAGGGATAACAGGCTGATAGTGTCCAAGAGCTCAAATCGACGACACTGTTTGGCACCTCGATGTCGACTCATCACATCCCGGGGCTGTAGAAGGTCCCAAGGGTCCGGCTGTTCGCCGGTTAAAGTGGTACGTGAGTTGGGTTCAGAACGTTGTGAGACAGTTTGGTCCCTATCTACTGTGGGCGTGAGGAAACTTGAGCAGACCTGACTTTAGTACGAGAGGACCGAGTTGGACGTGCCAATAGTGTGCCAGTTGTTCCGCCAGGGGCATCGCTGGGTAGCCACGCACGGAAGTGATAAACGCTGAAAGCATATAAGCGTGAAACATACTGCAAGATAAGGTTTCCCAATTAGGGACGTTGTAGACCACGACGTTGATAGGATAGGGGTGTAAGCACAGCAATGTGTTGAGCTGACTATTACTAATTACCCGATTGATTTATATTAGGTTTTTTACCTGTGTGTAGTGTAAAAACTATTTGTGAAGTTAATGAAGTTGAAATTTGGCTATATTTCTTTTAAGATTGTTGCTTAATTGCATCAATCTTATCTACCATAGAGACGTGGAACCACCGGTTCCCATTCCGAACACCAAAGTGAAACGCGTCATCGCCGATGGTACTTGTCTTTTAAGGCTGGGAGAGTAGGTCGTAGATAAGTTTGATGCTTTTTCCGTTCTTTATTTTATTGTGATTTTAGTTTTCGTTTTGTTTTTTTTCTTTTTCTTTTTTTCTTATTTGAAGAGCTTTTTTATTTGATTTTTACTTTTCAGAAATAACAAGGGAGTATATGAATGAAAACAACGACAGCGAATTGAATAGTGAAAAACAAAATCAAAATGTTAATGAGCAAAAACAGAATTCGAGTAATTCGAATAATTCGAATAACGCAAATGATAATAGTGGTTGGGAAAGTCAGTCGGCAAAAGATGGGGTGATTACTACAAATATTTCTGCGGAAATGAAGGATTGCTACCTTTCATATGCAATGAGTGTTATTGTTTCACGTGCAATTCCAGATGTTAGAGACGGACTAAAGCCTGTGCATCGCCGTATTTTATATGCAATGAACGAAATGGGTTGCAACTGGAATAGGCAAACCAAGAAGTCCGCTCGTATAGTTGGTGAGGTTATGGGTAAATATCACCCTCACGGCGATAGTGCAATATACGATGCTCTCGTGAGAATGGCACAGGATTTTTCGATGGGAATTCCACTTATCAACGGGCAGGGTAATTTTGGTTCCATAGACAATGACGATCCTGCTGCAATGCGTTATACAGAAGCAAGGCTTGCAAAAATATCTCATACGATGTTGAACGACCTTGATAAGGAAACTGTTGATTTTACGCCAAACTATGACGGAACGGAAAAAGAGCCAGTTGTTTTGCCAGTGATGTTTCCAAATATTTTGGTAAATAGCACAGAAGGCATTGCTGTTGGTATGGCAACAAACATTCCTCCACACAATCTTGGAGAGGTAGTTGAGGCCTGTTTGGCATATATTGACAATCCAGAAATAACACCACAAGAACTCGTGAGAATTGTTCCGGGACCAGATTTTCCAACAGGAGGTGTAATTTTAAGCAGAAATCTTGCAAATCAAGCAATGTTGACTGGCCGTTGTTCTGTTCCAGTTCGTGGAAAAACGCATATAGAGGAAATGAAAGGCGGTCGTGAAGCAATAATCGTTGATGAAATACCATATAATGTCGTTAAAGTTGAAATGGTTAAGAAAATAGCCGATTTGGTGAAGGAGAAAAAAATTGAAGGTATTTCAAACATTAGAGATGAGAGTAATAAACACGGGATTAGAATAGTTATTGAGTTGAAAAAAGATGCTTCAACAGATGTTGTTTTGAACCATTTGTATAAATACTCACAACTTCAATCATCATTTAGTGTAAATATGCTGGTGCTGAATAAAAATCGCCCAGAGTTGATGAATTTACACAGCATTATCAAAACATTTATAGATTTCAGGAAGGAAGTAATCACGAGAAGAACAATGTTCTTGTTAAATCAAGCAAGAGCAAGAGCCCATTTGCTTATCGGTTTCCACGTGGCTGTTGATAGTATTGACAAAATAATTTCAATCATTCGTGGTTCAAAAGATAGCCAAGAAGCAAAAGAGAAATTGATGACGGAGCATTGGACGGCTACGGAAAATGTTTGTCATTTGATTGATTTGGTTTCCGATAGAAATAATAAAGTTGTGGATGGGAAGTTCAAATTTACAGAAGCACAAGTGAAGGCAATTCTTGAAATGAGATTGTCAAAATTGACGGGAATGGAAAGGGAAAATCTTTCACAAGAAATTTGCCAGTTGAGCGAGGCAATTACGGATTATTTGGATACTTTACACAATAAACCAAAATTGATGGGGATAATAAGAAATGAATTACAACAAATAAAAGATGAATACGCTACATCAAGAAAAACAGAGATTATGGACGGCGACCTTGGGGATATAAACATTGAGGATTTTATTGAGAAAAAAGATGTTCTTGTTTCTGTTAGCACGGGTGGTTATATCAAAAGAACGGACTTGTCAAGTTATACAAGCCAACGCAGAGGTGGAAAGGGCAAAATGGGAATGGCTACCCTTGAAGATGACACGGTTTCAAAGATATTTGTAGCAAATACACATTCACCATTGCTGGTATTTACAAGCAAAGGGAAGGTATTTAGAATTAAAACATATCAACTTCCAGAGACGGCACCGAACACGAAAGGCAGATCTATTGTCAATTTTGTAAAGTTTGAGGAAGGAGATAGTTTGATTGAAATAATGCCGTTGCCAGTTGAAAGAAGCGAATGGAATAAATACGACATTATGTTTGCGACAAAAAATGGAAATATTCGCAGAAGCCCAATGTCAAACTTTGAAAACATAAATTCAAATGGAAAAATTGCAATTTCATTGGAGGAAAATGACAAACTTATCAGCGTTCAACTTGCAAAAGAGAGCGATAACATTTTGTTAGCAAGTAAAGAAGGAATGGCGACGAGATTTGCAGTTAGCGATTTGCGAGTTGTAAAGGGTCGTTCAAGTGATGGTGTAAGAGGAATGAGACTTGACGAAAAAGATGAAGTTGTATCAATGTGTGTATTGTCAGGAAATGAAAATGATAGTAATTTGAAAGATCAGTTCTTGTCAATAGATAAAGATTTACGTCTTGAAATGTGGCAAAAAGGTTTCGGTAATCTTGAAGTTAGGGCAAAAGTTAAAGGTTTCCTCAATGAGTTAAAGGAGAGAAATAAAGATCGTTTGAATGAGGAAGGATTTACTTTGCTGACGGAGGAGAAAGTTGAAGAAATGGCGAAGGAAGAACAGATGCTTTTGACAATAACGAGCGACGGATATGGGAAAAGGACTTCGGCATATGAATATAGAATTACAGGTCGCGGAGGAAAAGGCATTGGAAATATAAATCTTCAAGAAGGTGCGAGTGTTGTAATTACGGCTTTGGCGGATAATAGTAAAGATATTATGATGATTGGAACGAAAGGCAAAACAATTCGTATTCACGCGGAGAATGTGTCTTTAATAGGCAGAAATACGAAAGGTGTAAGGTTGTTTAACCTTGAAAACGGAGAAACAATAGCGTCCGTATCTATTTTTGATAAAGAGGAAAAGGAATAGTTTTATTAAAACTTTTATTGAAATCTGATTGAAAGAATAGCAGTAAAAGATTTATTGAATTTTATATCGTTTGTTTGTTTGTTTTGTTGATGTCTTGCTTTTTTTTATTAAAAAAGTTTGTTGTTTTTTTTGTATTTATTTGTGCCGTCTGCAAAATATCCTTTGCAAGCGTCATAAGTGAGGAGGGTGTAAATCTGATGGTTAAAGGCGTAAGAGTTGAAGGTTTAAGTGTTGATGACATAAAAACAACAAAGGATAATGCTTTATTGAATGCGAAGCAAAAAGCTTTTGACGAGGCGATAAAAAGAATGAAATATGATGACATACAGATAGATCCTGTAAACATAGACGCGTGTATTAGCAGTTATTCAATAATAGACGAGTATTATAGTAAGGATTTTTATTCAATGATTGCTAATTTTTCTTTTAATAAAGATATTTTGAAGTCCATCGCGAAGAAAAGCATTCAAAACAGCAAAAAAGGAGGTGGCGATGTTGTTGATTTGGTGGTTGAGCTAAAAGAAAAAGACGATGTTGTTAAAGAATATGTTTCTTTTAGAGATTTCTTAAAGAAGGAGAAAATTGTTTTTTATCCGGTTAAAATATCAGCAACAAGGATTTCTGTAAAACTGAATAAAGTGTTAGAGGATGATATTTATTTCAAGATTAAGGAGCTTGATTTGAATGGTTCGATTTATATTGATTGAATATGAATTTAATTGGTGAGGATGTTGGTGCTAATATTGTTATCTTAACCGCAGGAAAGGGGTCAAGAATGAATAGTGAGTTGCCTAAGATAATGCATAAAGTTGCATCTTTGACGTTATTTGAGCACGTTTTGATGTGTGTAAATGATGTTAAAATTGGTAAAAAAAACACGATAATTATTACATCGCAGGATATAGTTGATAATTTTGGAGATAAAATGCCACAAATGACACAAATGCAGTATGTAATTCAAGAAGAAAGAAAAGGAACTGGGCACGCTGTGATGTGTGCTTTACAATCAGGATTTTGGGATAACAAGAATGAATATACAGGAGTTTTTTATGGCGATGTTCCGTTTATAAAAAGTGAGACTATTCAAAAAATGTTTAGCCTTCAAGATAAATACGATCTCGTAATTCTTGGTTTTGATTGCGAAGATCAAACAAGGGCTTACGGGCGTTTGTTCACCGGCGTGGATTTAAAACTCGGACAGCATGGAGCTTTGTATCAAATCAGAGAATTTAAGGATTTAATGAGAGAAAAGCCAAGACTTTGTAATTCTGGTATAATGGTTGGAAAAACTGAGATTTTTAGGAAGTTATTGAAGAAGATTAAACCAAATAATAAGGCAAAAGAGTATTATTTGACGGATATTGTTGAGTTGGCAAATAAGTACGGGTATAAAGTTGGGACTTATGTTTGCCACGAAGATGAGGTTATTGGTATAAATTCCAGAATTGAATTGGCACACGCGGAAAAGGCTTATCAAGAAAAATTGAGTGAAAAACATCTTGTTAATGGTGCCACGATGGTAAATAGAGATAGTGTGCATTTTTCTTATGATACCGAGATAGGCAGGGATGTTATAATTGAGCCTAATGTTTATTTTGGTCTTGGTGTAAAAATTGGCGATAATTGTGTTGTAAAAGCTGGGTGTTATCTTGAAAATGTAGAAATGAAAAATGGAAGCGATATAGGACCTTATGCAAGAACGAGGGGTAAAAATACAATTATATGCGAAGGGGTTCACATCGGCAATTTTGCGGAAATAAAAAATAGTGTCATAGGTAAGGGCACGAAAATAGGGCATTTTAGTTATATTGGTGATACCGATGTTGGCGAGTGTGTGAATTTTGGTGCTGGTGCCGTAATTTGTAATTATGATGGAAAAAATAAACATAGAACAAAAATAGGAAATAATTGTTTTATTGGCTCAAATTCAACAATTGTCGCGCCTTGTGAGATTGAAAAAAATAGCTACATCGGTGCCGGTAGTGTTATAACAAAAAATGTTAAGAGTGGGAGCTTAGCGTTAGGACGGGCAAGGCAGACGGATATTCCTAATTGGGTTGAAAAAAGAGGGTTGATAAACATCGACGAAGAAGGAGAAAGATAAAGAAGGAAGAGAGGCGGTTTTTTTTTATGTTATACGATGCGCATTGCCATTTGAATATGTTGTTGAATACTGCTGTCAAAGGGAGTTATGAATTTAGCGACGCAAGCGATGAGGATATAAAAAGAGTTGTTAAGAGTGCAAAATTAGCAGGTGTTTCAAACATAATGCAAGCCGGAACTTTTCTTGACGAGATAGACAGAGAGATCGAAATTTGTGAAAAGTTTAGTGATAAAGATATTTCAATAATTTGTGCTGTTGCAAATCATCCGGAAAATGTAAGAAAAACGGGAATTGCGGAGACTAAAAGAATTGTAAAAATTGCGGAAAAAAGCCCTTATATTAAAGCAATAGGCGAGACAGGACTTGATACACATAGGGAAGAAAATTATGAGTTTTTAAATGAGCAAATTAAGAGCTTTGAAAATCATATTGAAGCAACAATTCAAACCGGTTTGCCATTGATTATTCATTCTTATGGAGTTGAAGCGATTGAAAAAGCCATTGATATGGTTTGTAATTTTGTTAAAGAAAAGCCGTTTAAATTTGTTTTTCATTGCTATGACGGGACTTACGAACAGGCGACAAAAATTATTGATAACGGCGGAATAATCTCCTTTTCTGGGACGATAACATTTAAAAAAAAGACGATTGCAAGGGAAATTTTGTCAAAAATTCCACTTGATTATATTGTAATAGAGACGGACGCTCCATTTTTGGCTCCTGTGCCAATGAGAGGGCAAGCAAATGAACCGAGCTATATTAAATATACGGCGGAGTTTGTTGCTAACTTTTTGCAAATTGATTATGATGAATTTTGTAGAAAGATAACCGAAAATGGTAAAAAGTTTTTTGGATAAATATGCAGACTTTAAAAGCGATTGGAAAAATAGCCACAACAAGAACGGCAAGAAAGAGCAAAAAAGCGGTGTTTTTTTTATCAACTTTTTTGGCTACAGGTGCTTTTATTGGGAGAATTAAATATGCTTCGGGAACTTTTGGTAGTTTGTTTGCTATTTTGCTTTGTGTTCCATTTGTAAAGTTTGCGTTGTGGTTGCAAATTTTTTTACTTGGCTTTTTGCTTGTCGTCGGAACGCTTTCAACTCATCTTTATTTGGTAAAGCTTGGAGACAAAAAAAAAGACCCAAAAGAAGTTGTTATTGACGAGATTTTTGCGGTTTTTTTGATAACTTTTTTATGTCAATTTATAACGAAAACTTTTGATTGGCAACATTTTTTGTCAATTTTTGCTTTGTTTCGCACTTTTGATATTATCAAACCTTATCAAATTTCTTATGTAGATAAGAATATCCACGGGGCCAATGGCATAATGTTGGACGATATTCTTGCAGGGTTTGCAAGCTTTTTGGTTTACGTCGTAGTTTATAGTTAGTTTGTCTCTATTTTTTTTTGAAAACATTTTAAAAAAGTATAAAATATTGTGTATTTTTTTATTATGGTTTTTCAAAAAGGTAATTTTTCAGGTTTTAATGTTTTGAGCGACGAGGATTATGATACGATCTCGTTGAAGCTTATCAAACAAAAAAGCCGTGGAATTATTAGTGATTATCACTTTGATGGTGAAAATAATTGGAGCGTTAAGGCAAGAAATGGCGTTGTCTATAACGGTGCTCTTGATTTGGATGGTTATGCTGTTGGAACTGCCTATTGGAATTATAAGGATATTTCTTTGAGAAAATATTATTCTTGTCCTGTTGCGATTGATGCAGAAAGTTTTAATTTATATGATGAATTTGCCGAAATTATTAAGGAGCAGGAACTTGAAAGACAAAAGCAAGCGGAACAAGAGGAATTCAATAGAATGCTGGAGGATGCAGACAAGGCGAATAATATTGAAGCAATGGTTGCTTAACCGCCACTCCCTTTGGCTAACTATTGGATGTTTTACTTGTAGGTTTTTTCGGGTCTTGTCCGTCTTATTTTCGTAGGTAATTAGTTTTGAGCGATCGCGTCTTTAATTTTTATATTCGTTCTTTTTTGCCCTTTGAACTCGGAAATACCAACGGTGGCAATGAGACTTATAACTTGATTTTTTGCTGACAATAAAAACTTTCCAAGTTCGTTGTCTAGGCAATTAAAGCATATCGCACTGCAATTTCTTGAAGAATCTTCTATTGATAAAACTACATGTCTATCATTTACAACTTTTGTCCAGTTGACGATTACATCTTGCAATAAAAACACTGGCTCGCTATTACCGACGCCGAAAGGTTCAAGTTGTAAGATGTTTTCAACTAATGTAATACCCAATCCATTTAATGAAATTGCAACGTCGTACTCAATTGTTTTGTTTGTAAAGCTTTTATCGGCTTTGACTTTAACTTGTTCTTTAAGGAAATCAATGAAGTTTTTGATTTTTGCTGTTTCACAAGTCAACCCCGCTGCAGCCTTGTGCCCTCCGCCGTTCAATAAAATACCTTGCTCCACCGCTTTTAAAACTATCGCTCCAATGTCAACTCCATCAACTGAACGAGCTGAAAATTTAATTGTTCCATCGCTCAATTCTGTGCCTGCGATGACTGGATAATGATATTTTTCTTTAATCCTTGAAGCAATCAAACCAATAACCCCTTCGTGCCAATCTTTTGAGTATAAAACAATAATACCTTGTTCGTCTATTTGTTTTTGAATTTCGTCGTCTTGAAACGAAAGTTCTTGCACCGCATCGCCTTCAACTTCTTTTCTTTCTTCGTTTAGATAATAAAGTCTTTCCGCTATTGCTTGTGCGTTGTCCGCATCTTCTTCAATCATCAATTCAACACCAAGAGACGATTTTCCAATTCTTCCACCGGCGTTAACCATAGGGCCAAGTAGGAAACCAAAAGTGTGAATATCAAGGTTTTCGGTTTTTTTGTGGCGAGGAGCATTATTTCTATTTTTATCATTTTCAACGGCAACGAGTAGTTTTTTTAAGTTGAAATCATACCCCTTTTCAAGGACATTTATACCAGTTTTTATAAATGCACGATTGAGATTTGTTAAATTCATAACATCGCATATCGTTGCAAAAGCCACAAGCGGAACAAATTGCATTAAATCAACATCGGAGCCATGATTTTTTAGTTCTTTATTTAACGCCATTAAAAATAAAAAAGAAACTCCACAGGCACAAAGACAATGCAAATCGTTGGGAAGGCTTTCTTCGTCAATTCTATTAGGATTTACGCAAGCGACACATTCAGGCAATTTTTCGGCCGACTTATGATGGTCAAAAACTACAACATCAAGGCCGAGTTCTTTTGCTTTTTCAAGTGGTTCAAAAGCATTTACACCGCAGTCAACACAAATCAAAAGGGTATTGTTTTTTGCTATTTTTTCCATTGCTTTAACATTTGGGCCATAACCCTCATCAATTCTGTCAGGAATATAGTATTCTACGTCAAGACCGAGTTCTTTAAAAAACAGAATTAACATCGCAGTTGAGGTCAAGCCGTCAACATCGTAATCGCCAAATACGCAAACACTTTCTTTTTTTTCAATCGCTGTTAAAATACGAGCGACCGCTTTATTTGTATCCTTTAAAATTCCAATTTCTGGCAATAAATTTTTCAATTTTGGCTGTAAAAAATCGCTTTTGCTACTTGGCTCGACACCTCTTGACGCGAGGATTGTTGCTATAACCTCATGCTCGCCGTTACTAAGGTATTCGTTTAGTATTTTTTCATCGGCCTCCCTTTTTATCACGTTAAAACCACGGACTGTTTTCAAATTCTCGTCGCTCATAGCTTGTATAGGAAGAAGTGTATTTTTTTTATTTTCAATAGTTTTTTTATAATTCAAACACGGACTTTAGCAAAAAAATATGGAATTACGAAAAACAAAGCTACAATGGCTGGGGCAGAAGGATTCGAACCTCCGGATGGTGGTACCAGAAACCACTGCCTTACCACTTGGCTATGCCCCAAAGGTTTTGAATTGGTGGGCACGAAGGGATTCGAACCCTTGACCAATTGATTAAAAGTCAACTGCTCTACCAGCTGAGCTACATGCCCGCTCCACAGGTAGGGATCGAACCTACGACCAATTGGTTAACAGCCAACTGCTCTACCGCTGAGCTACTGTGGAATACGAATTTGTATAAAACATAAGAAAATAAATTGCAAGTAATTATTTGTTAATAAGTTGTAGAAATGATTTATCCGACTATTTTACCAAAAACAAATTCTAATGTAGAAGTGTTTATGGCTGTTTGGTTAAGATACTTCTTTGAAGAAAGAAAATACGTTATATCTAATAATGTATTTCACAATGAATAAAAAAGTATTGTATCGATATGCGCGAAAAGTAAAATACAAATTAACAATATTTACCTTATTTATATCGTGCCCAGATGTAAACAAAATACACATAGGGTTGCACGTGCCAACAATTGTCTCTATATACGGTATTACTACGACTGGCGTCAAATGTAAAGCCTGTATTCCCGTTGGTGTTATCCTCCCAAGAATTGTCTCCGCGATGACTTTGAAGTTGTATAGCACCATAAGTAGATGTGTTCCAGTTTTTACCCTGAAAGGCACTGTTAACACCGCCTGTAATATTTGGCAAACATTGTTCTTTATTTTGTCCGGCAAAGTTGCCGTGTTGATTATAATATGCGTCATAATCGCTATTATTTTTTGCTGGATTGGCTCCTTTAAGAACTCTGTTGTGTGCCACTACAGTCCACTCCCCACAGCCTAAAAGTTTTTTTGGGTTGTCACTGTTTTGGTAATTTATATACACACTTCCAACCGGATACATGGCCTTACAGATGTCTTCTTTTGTAGCTAATATCGCTGTGCCATTTAAATAAATTTTTGATAAAGGTTGTTCAGAATTTCCAACATACACATTATTATCTTGCATGTAGACCTTATTTTGAGAGTATGTTGTAGGTTTCTCTGTTTGCGATGTTGAACCTATAAAGAACAATTTTGATTTTGTATCTTTTGATTGTATTGCATCAAGCCTTACTTTTAGCTCATTTATTGCTTCAATAATATTTTTATTGTCAGTTTGCAACTTATTGTCTTCACTTGGTTGATAAGTGACTACTTGTTTTTGGATTATTTCATTTTTGCCATGGACTTCTTTGGCTGAAACATAAATTATCTCCGGCAACGTTTTATATTTCACCACATTATCAAACGTCTTGGAATAGCCTTGATATAGGGAGATCGTTGTGAAGTTGCCGTCTGTGTAGTCTTCGTTTGCTTGGCAGTTGAATTTTGTGTTGTTTGTGGGTATTGTTGAGTTTGTAATGGTTGCATTTTTGGCTCTGTTGTTCCAATAACAAGATTGTTTTTGTTTTGACAGCAGGACGTAAGCAACATTGTTTGTTGTTGCTTCAATTGCTTGTGAATTGTTGGCATTGACTATTGTTATTGGAAACAAAGGCAATGTAAAGTTTGTATAAGAAGTATCTGTTGTTGTATAAAGAACGTCATATTTGCCTTGCTGGTTTGTTGTATAATTGGCTTTTTTGTAGCTATTTGCAAAGGTCATTTCATTGTTTGTTGCAAGTTGAAGATCTGTGATATACTCAAAATTCTTGCCTTG
>AUXO017324129.1_pt1 | contig 11534 bp, 3 predicted proteins | sample 768731 | NCBI WGS metagenome assembly AUXO01 (sample SAMN02715735, study PRJNA202380) | gut metagenome | biome: sheep rumen | host: Ovis aries | place: New Zealand: Palmerston North | reverse complement strand
TATCTGGACATCATGTCATATATCAGTACGGGCAGAAAGCACGGTGTCAGCGCCTATGAGGCATTGACTGCAGCTTTTGCCGGAAATGCTGAGATCGTCCTGCAGTAAGCAGGGGGTTCTGAACAGTTACAAAATTTCTTCTTTTTGTGATCTGGAAGATCATTCGACTGCTTCATGCGGCACAGCTCCTCAAGGAAGTACGATAAATCTCCCACTGATTTCTTAACCGCTTCATAAGCAATCTTAATATTATTCGTTTTTGAATTCCATCCACGGATAACATCATGAATAGACACACATTTGGGCAGGCTTTTGTTTGATTCAGTAATAATCTGATAATCGAGAATGACATCCCGAATCCTGTCATCAGCAGTTTCTGCATTCCATACCCAATTTGCCGCATCTGAATTAAATCGTTTCTTTACTTCATCAAGGTATGCTCCACCGTCTTCAATCTCAGCGGCAAGCTGTTTTAATAACCCATGCTCAAAAGATTCAATATAAGCAAGCATTCCATCTCGGGTATTTTCATTTGTAAGCGCTCTGGCAAGATCCTCCGTTATGGTCGGTGTGTTCACTACCGACTGCCCTATTTCTGAAGCAAGCTCACTTTCACTCCCCCTATTTCCATTGGCAGTATTGGCAATATTGCAATAGGCGTCAATGACATCACAGAGTTGATCCGTGCCCGTAACATGCGTAATCTTGGGAAGTACATATTTCACACACCAAATCGGGAAACTTAAACGCTTCATGGCAATACGAATCTGATCACGAGCACTTTCTATAGATCCACACTGAGATGCAGGAATCCTAAATGCTTTCGATGTACAATTCAGAAACGCACGCTGCTCTGCGCTCATTGCAACGATATATTCTTCACGGAAGTTCTTTCCAGGAGATACTTCCTGGTTTATGGCGTTGGCGATCATAGTTTTCATTTTGTCCACTGTCATAGACTCACTATTAGCACCATTACTCCAGAAATAGTCACCCGTTGCATATTCCTTTAAAACGAACCCGAGTACGAATGCAGATATATTATTCGGCATAAAACCAAACGGTATCTTGGTAAGTTCATTATAAAGTACCGAAACACTGATCCTTCCGGATGGCTGAGAAAAGCCTTCTTCAATAAGCTCTTCTACCCTCTGCTTAATTTTTACAATCGGAAGACCCTTTTTAGTAGGATCTTTCCAATAATCATCAACATTCCACGCACCACTCAACGCATTAGAAAGACTTCTCTTTTCATTTGTTGTTTTGAATGTTCCTGACAGTTTCTGTGTGATACCACATTCCGCTCCCTGTGCCAGGGGGCCCTTGACGAACATATTTGCAATCACATTATACTGCTCTAGCCCGTTCGGATACGTCTTATGATTTAATGCCGAGAGCTCGTCCTGAAGAGCCGTTAAATTAGCCATACGAACACCACTGGGATACTCTCTGCTGTAAAGCATGAAGGCACCAGAAGCCACTTTATTTTTCCACTCTGTAAGACATTTTTCGGCCTGAGACTGGAATTCACTTGCACGGTGCTTATCGCTCTGTGCATAGTATCTACTATACGCCATTCCTTCGACGTACTGATCAAACAAGTCTTTACCCATCGGTGTTAATCCGGCATCAATGTAAATAATATCTGTTTTCCCCGCCTGAATTGCCTGTAAAATCTGGTTCTTTTCCTGCACAGCTTCGTCATCATTAAGAGCAAGTGTCACAATTGCTTTAAATCGATCAGAAACAATTCTATTCTGAAGCTTACTAATTGTTGCAGTAAACGTCTTTGATGCAGCCGGTTCCATAACAAAACGTCCTGATATAGGCGGAGGAAGTAAAACAGCTCCCATCAGATCTGCCTGAATCAACAAGTCCTGCGTCCTTGTGTCATTAATAACCTCTTCTTTCTTCTTACGGATTGTTGCGGCATCACCTGTACTGTTCGCTACTGTGTATTCTGTTTTTCCACCGCCTACAGGTTTCTTAAAGAGCAGTCCATCACGAACAAGTTTTTCAGCAATTGAACGACCTTTTCCTTTACTCCAGCCTGTTCCGCTGAAAGCTAAATCAACATTTTGCTCATTCGGCTTTAAAAGATCAACATCGCCTACTCGCATGGATATAGCCTGGAAAAGCAAAACAGTCTTAAGCACCCTCTGTTCATCCGGAGTAAGCTTATCTGATTTCAGAAGACCGTAGGAATCCAGTATTACCCGAACGTCATCATTTAATCCACTCTGACCTTTCCCATAGAAGAAATCCCATAACATATCAATCGTCAGAAGATTGATAGGATCAAGAGGACCATATTCCCCGATAAACCATTTAAACGCTTTAGAGTCTGTATTGTTGTTGATAATAAAGTCGAACATGCTCCGCTGATTAGAGCTGAACGCAACAGACAAATGCTTTAACAAAAGCGCAGCATAAGGATGTATCGGGACTATTGACTGTAGCTCTTCATCAGAAATAACGGTCTTCTGTCCAAAGGTGGCACTTGACTTGGCACTGTTACGAATACTTATACGCACCGATGCAAGATCCTCATTCAGTTCTTCTTTATAACCCTCCCATTCTTTTTTCAAAACAGCATCACTTGTTGTCTTCATCGCCTGCGCCATCAAACGGAATGCCATGTTTTCCGGCAGCTCTATCTTGATTGGCGGCACAAAACGATCAAGAATCTTTTTGGCTGTTTCCGCATTCAGGAACAGGCTGCGGCTTTCGTGTGACACAATCATAAAATAGAATGGGTGAGACAAGCTAATTTCAGCAAGTGTCTGGAATCCTGTCAATGAATTGGGGTTATTCTGGAAGAACTCCGTAAACTCGTCCCATACGAAGAGGATCGCCTGTAAATGATTCTCCTCAATAACACTCTTAATCCAGGAAGACATCCCCTGAATATCGAGACGCAACGCTGTTATACCGTTGTCCTCGGCAACAGTAATGATATCGCGCATCAATTTTGTAACCTGTTCAGACGTACCATTCTTAAGTTTATCTATAAGAGTGTCAACTTTTTCACCGCCAAATGTCCATGCATACTGCTCCTCTGAAATCAGTTCATCAAAATAGTCTCTGCTGGCTTTCTTCTCGAACCATTTTAAAGCAGCATCCTTCAGTGAAGACTCACCATGATTCTCTATTCCTTGCGCATCCAGAGCACTCATAATGCTATCCTGAATAGCGAGAATCAGATCCTGATCAGAACGTATTGAGCCAGATCCTATTCGATGTATAGTAAGCAGTTTACCGGCATTCTTGTCAGTAATTAGTTTCTGACAAAGATCCTTACTCAGTCCGTAATCCTTAAAATACTCCTCAACTTCTTCATCGGAAGCCTCCAATATAGATTTTACAGTAAGTGCTGCATGTGATTTACCGGTACCATAAGCACCTTCTACCCAAAGCGACCGGGGATCTTTTCCGGACAACACTGTATGCGTTTTTTCCAAAAGTTTAACGAATGTATTATGCGGATAAAAATTTTTCCATGAGACCTTTCCGCTTTCAATCAAGTCTGCTGTTACAGCAGCATAGTACTTTGGATCTATATTAAAATAATCCCGATATATCTTTCCCGCCATATTACATCCCCCGTTTTAGAATAATTGAAGAACATCCTCCGATGTTTTGTCGGAACGAAGCGTGATGTTATCTAAGTCTAAAGTAAACGAAACTGAAATAAAATCCGGATAATTAACGGAAAGACCATTTAGAATACGAATCATATCTTCTTTTTCAATACCAAATATCTGTGTTGGACTTACTCCTTCTCGTTCTATAGTAGTATCATATAAATTCTCAAGCGTAAACTGATGGTAATCACCACAAGCTTCAGCAAACTTAAATAAAGCATATAAAACTACAAGCGAGCTTGGCTCTTCCCAACGAGTTCTTATAATACCTGTGTTTCTATTTTTATTACGAATAGCCTCTCCTATTCCAACCTTTCCTAATGGCAATTCTGACATACGAACCAAAGAACTAAATATATCATTTGTCCAGCTTTCCTTTGCGCCATCATCAACCATCATGGCTGCCAGTAATGTCTTCGAGTATTCTTGGTCAAAACTAACCCGCTTTACAAACCACTGAATCTGAGGTGTATAACATAAATTAGTCAAAATAATCCCCCAGCCAGCCTCATTATCTATTCCTAAACGTTCAACTAATTCCGCTATAGTTGTAAAACCATTCTTATCGATCAAACGGGCATCCCTTAAAAAACGTTTAAAAAAGCTATACATCTGTGATCCCAGATTGTTTTTGTCATCAAAATCATTTTTATACTCAAAAAACTGATTGATCCAATCCATTTTGGGTGCATGATGTGAATAACTATTAAGGCTCATGTTTTTACCAGACATTATGATACCTCCCTTTGGCAATTCCAATGATTTATATACTAAACATCCGTCCTCGGCTTTATGACATTGTGCGCAATGATAACAATTATCAGAAATAACTACATTTCCATCTTTAAAGCTTAGACATCCATGTGGACAATCCGCTTGGCACTCTTGACACCCTACACAACATGCTGCTTTACGAAAAACATTCTTTAAATGCTTAACAAAATCAGGGTAATCATGCGCTGTAATAGAATCAATATGTACTGCAATATGATCGTTGTTCTCCGATAATTCAAATTGAAGTAATCTTCCCTTATAGTTGATAACATACGGAGATTCATCATTTGCTAGTATGCCAATTGTTTTTATCCACTCTTTCCAATCGTTTCGAGGGGAAACTATTTTTATTTCTACATTCTTTGAAGCGTCATTTTTCTCCTTGTAATTAATAGGAATTGAAATATCTCTTCCATTTTTGCGGGCTTTCCATCCTCCTATATCGATAAAATGCTCCATAGCTTCTTTTGTCTGAAAGGCATCTTTATATGCCAACCGTATTGAATCTATTAATTTCTCAGCCTCATCACGATAACAATAATGATTCATATAATCATTTCGATCAGCTGCACGTGGACATATTAAACAACCCGCTCTTCTATTCCCCTTTTTATACGCTTCGTTAAGAGAAAGACTATTAGCGTAAAGATATAAAAAAACTTCCGCAGACCCCCAATCAAGTATTGCGTTACAAGTGTATTGCCCTTTATGCTTTTCGCCATATGAAATATAGTTATACTTACTACGAGCGAGGCTTTCATCAGCACGAACACCTACAAAAGCCATACCTTTATAATCTGGTTTTTTTAACAGTTCTCTTAATAAAAGTATCTGTGGAGCGGTTTTATGGACACTACAGCACCATCGAGATATTGATGATGGAGGGCCAAATTTCCTCCATGTTTCACTTGGTGTCATTTGAGATTTTGATTCATAAAAGGAAATCTCCATTCTTTCACACCATTCTCTAGTATGTTTAACAGCTGTATAAGTGTCCTCGAATTCCATTCTTGTATTCCCGAATAAAACAACAAATTCGTTGTGGGGTAATGCTCTCTGAACCAGATCAAGGGTTACTACACTATCTTTTCCTCCACTAAATGCCACGTAAAAAATATCCACCTTATCTTTATAATCTGTATAAGTAATGTATATTTTTTGTATAGTTTCCTGAGTAAATGTTTCTAATATTTCATAGTTCTTAAAGAGCATTGACTGAACATCAACAGGCTTAAGAATCCCCCCATCTGGCTCAGGCTCATCTAAAATAATAACTTCTGGAGCCGAATATAAAGATCCTCCTTTCGTTCTAGCTACAGTTCTCCCTCGATAAATATAGTTATTTACTTCCGCCCACATAATAGGAGCCGAATCATCTTTCGGATATTTCCAGTAACGATCAAATCCTAGAATATCAAGCTCCCGATAATATACCGGTCTTGGCTCCTTGCTGAACTTTGACTGTTCACTTGTCAGCAAAAGTCCTCCAGTATCATAGTCCCATACATATTGATACATTTTTCATCCACAGCCCCTTCTTTTTTCAAATAAATAAGCAGACCTACTATTGTCCCTGCTGCTTATTTCCACGTATTATATCATCTCTTAGATATGATACGACGATTATTGACATCCTGAATAACAGCATCTATTTCAGAATATCTTTTCCTCTGTAAGTAACCTTTTCTGACCAATAAAGCGAGAGCGTCATCCTTAGAATGCCAATTATTAGATTTCATAAGTACGTCTGTAATTAAATCTTTAAAACACGTAATATTTGAATCTCTGCGCACAACTGCACCACAACATTCTGTCGCAGTATAACTAGCATGCATTAATGTGAAATCTTTACTATAACCAGCAGCATAGCTTTCAAGAACAAACGTATTCCATCTGACGCTCATAACCGGGAAATGTAGAAACAGCGTAAAGCTCTGTAACGACTGATACTCTCCACTGACCAGTTCATTGAGTACACCGTCAATCGCATTTATATCAAACTCAATCTGTTTTTTCGATACAAACTCATCTTTCGATACTCTGATCATCTCTGAATAAACAGAGTCCCAGTAGATAATGGTGTTCATTTCTTTAGCAAATTGCTTTAGCTCATCCATTGTCATGTTATCACGAGCCTGACAGAACTCTAAAAATGCCTGTGACATATTAAGAGCTTCGCCACGTTCACTGATTATCGCACCGTTAAATGAGAACTGATTTCCCAATAAAACTGCCAACGCATTGCGAAGTCCCCACGTCAGGAAGTTCTCAGTATTTATCGCTACAGATGGACATTCCTGACTTATGAGTTCACGGAGCTCACTATCTGTAATAAAACTTTTCTGCTGAAGCTGACGATGAATAAGACTTGCTACCTGATTAAGCTCTTCCGCATTTATCGGCAGATTCGGAGCATAGAAATACGTCTCACTTGCAACATTAACCATTTTTTCTGTCAGCACCAAACTATGCTTGATTGTATCAAGTGGGATAAATCTGAGTTTCTCATAAATATCGCCATAGCTGAGCGGCACATTTGACCGTTTCATTAGCTTCTCTACATCCCCTGAAACATTTGGTTTTCGATCTATAAGATAAAAATAATGCTTAGTGGATCGATATGCTTCATATGCAGTCAATAAAAGCTGTTCTTTCAATACTTCAGCACTAAATATCTGTAATTCTGAAGATAATCTTTCTTGATATTCCGCATAGAGTTCTGAGAGATACACACAGCTTATGCCTTTATTAAATACCTTTGCTATTTCTTCCTGTATATCGTCAAGCAAATCATTCTGTTTATTTGCTTCTCTGAAAAAAATACGATTGTCTAATTCACTGCCAACTTTCCTGAGAATATCTACAATTTCTTCATCTGACTCTTGTACATCCTCTTTAAAGGAATCACTGTAAAATTGCTTAAACCGGTTTCGATCTATCATGCTATTTGTTCGGAAACCATTCTCAAAATTATCTCGCAGTATAGAACGGTAACGTTCCTCATTTTCTCCTTCCGCGTCGTCTGAAGAGTCATTTTTTCGAAACGTAATATATTTTTGCAGTGCATAATAATCAATCTGTGTATTATCACTTCCAACACAACGCTCATATTCAGCGTCATTAAACAGATTATTCTTAATATACTCAAGTCGTTTTATACTACGAACAGCATAAATATTACGGGCTATAAGTTCATGGTCCACTAAATACCTGCCGATACTTGCAACGCTGGCTGAATAGCTTTTTATTGTACTGAGTGTACTGCCACGTTTCTTAAGCCAATCCTCGAACTCTTTCTGTCCTGGATGCTTTGGTCCCTGCCTATATATTGAAACCTCGCTTTCTTTACAAGATTGATATGTATCTAACGACTCCGTTTTATGGATTGCAGATACATCTTCCACAGCTTCTTTAGCATGCACAGACAAGGGTGATTCTTCTTTTTTTTCGATTCCACTCAGCCATACTTGATATTCTTCATTGCTACCATCTATCGTAATCTTTGACTTTGCTTCAATTAAAAGCTTTTCATAAGCCTCTCTGTCTGTCCTCCTTAACTCGGCTATCTCGTGAAATAGTTTCGAAGCCGGATGTTTTCTCACGACATAGCCTAAATAAGCAGACTCCATCCCATACATCTGGAAAGTGATCCCCGCCTCATTTCGATATACATTATCTATTTCTAAGCCTTCACGCCTTGCCATACATCGAAGTGCCTTTGAAACATAAGAAACAGCTTTTTTTCTATCTAATTCATCGTTGTATACTTGTACAGTAGCTTCCAGGAGAATTGCTGCTTCATGAGGATTCCATAATGGTTTTCTTGTCGATGCTGCTGTCGTAGAGATCGTTTCTTTTGTTTCCCTCTTAATTACTTCAGCCCTTTCGTTTTGGGATGTCTGAGCGACTCGGCTATTGCCTGTAGTAATTTGAGTATTAGTTATATTTGTTTTCTTCTGTTTTTTTCTAAATTCAATATATTTATTTATAGCAAAAACAGCATATGTATTGCTTAACTTGAAATCCCTATATGCTGGAATCATTTCTAAGCGATTAAAAATCTGAGTTAGCTCTTCAGGATCGCGTATTGTATACAAATGATCTGCAATTATACCCTGTTTAATGGCAAGCTCACTTATTTTCGTCAGTGTCCACGAAGCGTTGACAACCTCAACTCTCTTATAATCAGACTTCAGCCAATCTGTAAACTCTGCCCGACCTTGCAAAGCAGAATAACCGAATTTTTTATCTACCTTAACTATACCCTTAGCTTTACTTTTCGATGAAGAATTCTGATTGGAATCCTTCACAGTGATAGCATCTTTTCTACCGGAATTCTCCTGATCTGCACGTATATATAAAATCTCAACGTCTTTATAGTTTACGTTACAAAAATCTAATAACAACTTCAGATTTTTTATGAGCGCTGTAGCATTTCGATTTGTTTCGACATAACAGTCTCCACCGATGCAGACTGGATTAGTCAATTTTTTCAATGCAGTATATTTACTGAATATCAAATTGTTAACACCGTTTCCATTTCGATTACGAATCATCTTAAGTTCTACAGGATAATGTCTAATCAAATCTTGACAAACCGATATATAAACCTTGCGCCATGAAGATTCAATTATCTTCTTTCCCATGAATGATACTGAAACAGGCTTAGTGAATGAGTAATCTACTTGTTTTGAGAAGTCTACTGCATATTTATAATTCGTTGATTGCTCCCTTTCACCTTCTTCTTTTTTATGTGTTTCATTCCCCACTTCATCTTTTTCGTAATATTTTTCCTTTATATACCACTGTCCTCGCTTAATTGAGTATAAAACCGAAATACCCATAGACCTGATTTTAGTTAGTATATATTCCGTTTCAGGCGAGTTTTCAAGGAATAACGCCCCACCCTTTCCTCTTTTATCTTCAAACTGAATTCCACTTTTATATAGATAGGCCGCAATACTATCGTCAACAGCTGGTTCCTCATATTTTGATTCAATGTAAGACTCTATATTTTTTTGTCGACTCTCCTGTTTTATCAACCGATTTTTGCCAATACTTCGATTGACACACTTTTCATCATTAATTGTAGTATTTCTATCTATTTGAATCGATTCATCCTGTTCTGATGCATTATCTGAATCGTTTCTCTCATAATAAGAATCAGAGGTAACCCATGCTCGTAAGTATGATTTATATTCGAATTCTATTCCGAACATTTTGAATTCATCTACTATCTCATCCGCTTTTTCACCTCTGACAATATATAGTTTATCTCCTTCCTTTCTTTTGTCGATAAATCCAATTTTTTGCTCAGTTAGTTTTTGTGTAATGCTGTCACCCGCATCTATTTTTTCCTTTTTGAATTCTGCATTCGGTTTACTCTCAACCTCTTTTTCAGAGTCTGCCAGATTTTTCTGACTTCCATCGCCAGATATAGTTTTATTATCCTTATCACCGATAACAGGTTCCTCAATTCTATAGCGAACAATTGCCCCGAGTGCAGGCCCAAAACTGGTAATACTCTTAAGTTTCCGATTTCTGTAAAGTGTCTCATATGCATTAAAGAGAATATCCCGCTGCATTTGGATTATTTCTGTGTTTATTAACCCATTTGATAGTGCGTACTGACTGCCTCTTTCCAATGCTTTTGTGTATATATTAATCGTTACAGCCGAATAGCCTTCCTTCTTAAGCCAGGCCATAAATTTTGTTTTTTCTTCCTTGTATTGCTCTGTAGACCGAATGAATTCAATCGTTCTCTGAGAAATACTCTTCTGCACCTTAGGTTGTGTCTCAACTTTTTTCGTCTTATCAACCATCTGAGTTGATACTATACCTTCAGCAGCCAACTCCTTCTCGAAAGATTCCGCATTCTGCTCTGAATACTCAATATATAATTCGAGAGCATTTATGTAACTCTCCAACTTATCTAAGATGCCGATCCGAATAACTGTATTCTTTTTAACAGTATCAATAATATTGTTTAACTCAGTCTCATTCTCTATTTCATATATAGGCCTATTTGTCACCTTGTATTTACGGAGTAATGAATCGATAAGATCAAGATTTTTAATTTCAAAATCTGCCTTTCCTTTATCGCTGCTATTCTGAAGCCAAGTATAAAACTCAGTGCGAGATGTTTTTCTATCTGTCACCGCAGAAAGCCCATTCGACGAGACCTCATTAACAGGTGCAATTTTCTCCACCCTGTTATCTCTCGAAACAGATGCCCAAATATAATTAATATAATGCATCATTACAAGGTGCGCATAATATTGCTGACCTGGAAAGAATCGCTTGAAAGACTTCCCTTTAACAATATTATTATCCACTTGTTTTAATATGTTAATATCATCTATCTCAAATAAAGAAAGCTCGAAATACCCCTTTGTACTATAATATTGATTTATTTTTTCTACTGACACATAGCTTTGCGACAAGAGTTTTGAAGATACTCGTCCTGATAGCCACTTATAAAATTCTTCTTCTCTGGATTGAACAGACCCCATACTGTCCTTCCTTCCATTTGCTATTTCACTGATCATACGAAGCACTGTTTTTACAGCATCGATAATAATCACGAATCCATAATTGATAAACCGTAATTAGACCCCGGGAATTCCGGAGTCCAGTCAAAACTGTTATTCTACAAGCATCTTAAACTTGTATTATTTTACATAATTAACACGTGGTTTATTGGAAACCACTTCACTTTCTCGCCGCATTTGCCAGAAAATTATATTATAAAACAACATTTTTTGTATTATATAGCCAATTTTTCACAAAGTCAAATCGATGGTGTCGATAGAATTCGACAATATATATATTTCTGTGTAGATTGGACATTTTTGCGGCGCAAAGCCGACGCGGAGCGAAGCGAGCGGACACCTTAACAGCTTTGATTCCCTACTGACACTCCGAATGGTCCATTTCTTGCTTTTCCTCAACAGTTCACCCTTAAGCGGGGCAATATACTCAAACAACGACATCCTTCATGCTCCATATCTTCTTTGAGCTGGTTCTGGATGTACTTCTTTACCGCAGCTATATTTATAATTTCCCCACTGTATCGACATAATATCCTCTGCACCAGAAATGCCGGTTCCCATATTT
>AUXO014403120.1_pt1 | contig 11536 bp, 16 predicted proteins | sample 768731 | NCBI WGS metagenome assembly AUXO01 (sample SAMN02715735, study PRJNA202380) | gut metagenome | biome: sheep rumen | host: Ovis aries | place: New Zealand: Palmerston North | reverse complement strand
ATCATGTCGGAAAACAATATGTTTTTGTACAGGAATATGAATGTAAATATAAAAATCCTAAACTGACGGTTTATCGTATGAAGGATGGAGCTATAGAAGTAATTAAGATTAAAGCGAATAAATATCAAGAGAATCCGATCAATCAGTATGATGTAATTGAAATGGTAGATGTGAAGGAACAGCCGATATGGGTAAAAGACGGTTGGAAGGACGAAGCATGTACGAAGCCAAACTGGGTAAGAGATTATTCTCGCACTGAAACATTATTAAATAGTTGGAATTTCATAGGTAAACACGAACGATGATAAGTTATTACAAATATTCCGATAAAGAAATCAAAGATATTCTACAGTCTATTGTTGTAGTGGTGGATAGTAGAGAACAGAAGAATAAACACATTCTTGACGTATTTGATAAACATAAAATTAAATATATCACAAAAAAGCTTGACGAGGGGGATTATACTTTTTATGTACCACAAAATACAGAGTACGGATTTTTACGTGACCTGTGGTTTGATAGACAGTTAATTTTTGAAAGAAAAGCAAGTCTGGAAGAACTATCTGGTAACTTTTCTAAAGATCGAAGCAGACTTGAAAAAGAATTTGCCACAATGAAAGCACAAAATAAAATTCTAATCATTGAAAACAGTCAGTACGGAGATATTGTCAGTGGGAATTATAACACACAATACAGCATAAAAAGTTATCTTGCTACGTTACATACGTTTGCAAGTCGATATAATTTAGATATAATGTTTATGCCGACACCAGAGCATACAGCACTATATATGTTATATTCCATGCGTTATTATCTAAGAGAGGTATTAAAATGAAATTATACGTCAAAGTAGAAGTTTTTCGAGAGTTGTTAGATCGGTTTGAAACTGATGATATTAAGAAGTATTGTATAGATATGATTGCGGAGATTCCAGATTATATTTTTATCATTCCAAGTAGCACTACAGGTAAGTATCATAACGCTACGCAGTGCCAGATGCACGGACAGCTGTTTCATATCTATGCATTTGGACAAATCATGAATTATATGCTTGATCTGGAATATAATCAGCATAAGTTTAAGTCACCAATTCAAAGAGATTTATTACGCTGTACACCGATCCTGCATGATGGATGGAAGTGTGGTGAGACAGAAAGTAAATACACTGTATTTGAACATCCAGTAATTGCAGGTGAGAAAATCCGCACATTGAAAGTTACACATGACATTAATCAGGATTATAAAAATTATTTAGCTGATCTTTGTGCGTCTCACAGTGGACAGTGGACTACTTCTAAACGGTCAGATATAGTATTACCAAAACCCAAATCAGAAGCTCAGTATTTAGTACATCTGTGTGATTATTTATCGAGTCGTAATGACATTGATTTGTTACCGACAGACACGTTGTTAAAAGCTTGCAAACAAGTTGAAGATGCAATTGCTAGTGATAAATATATTTTTACTTTTGGAAAATATCAAGGCGAAGAATTTGATGACGTATTAAAACAGGACAGTAATTATATTGAGTGGTTAAAAAATGAATATGATTCGATTGATACTTTAATGGTGAAATTAAAGGCAAACAAATTATAAATTTATCCGCAAAATAATTGACATAATTTTGTAAAATTGCTATTATAATACTAGCTTGACAACTGAACTTGTTGGAGTATAATAAAAACAAACACATGTTCGATAAAATGAAAGGAGAAGAAAATTTTGATTGAAGATTTAAAAGACTGGTTGAATCACCATCCAAACGAAACACACGCTGTTTCAATGGACGATAATGGATTAGTAGTTGTGTCTCGATTACCAGAAGACGATATGTTTGTTATAATCACAAGTTCGGATTATCAAACACAGTATCATCACCTGAGTACGTGTTAAAACTGCTTACGGTATCTCAACAGCTCTCAATAAAAAGTAAAGGATGATTATTTGAAGATAACAAAGAAAATAGGAACTCTGGCATTATTGTCGGTACTAACTTTTTCAATGGGAACACCTGCATATGCATCTACGGCGGTTTATGTAAATGCAAAAAGCGGATTAAACATTCGTAAAACACCCAATACTAATAAAAAAGCAGTTGACACTGTGACTTTTGGTACAAAGTTAGTTAGAATCAAAAAAGGAAAAGCGTGGGACACGATTTCATATCATGGAAAAACACGTTATGTGTCGAACAAACACATTTCTACAAGAATGGTAAAACAACCTAATCGTTCTGTTGTTAAATCCAACGCAAAATATTCCAATAGTTATTTTAAGCGTATGGGAATTATACGATGGAACGGAAAACGTTTCACATGGTATTCTCAGCGTGTTTTATCAGGAAGTGGATTAAAAATTCCTGGCAGACACGTAGATGGATGCGGTTATGTATGTGATCGTAATGGTTATATTTGTGCGGCATCATCTGTATTGCGTAAAGGTGCGATAACATCAACACCTTTTGGAAAGCCTTGTAAAATCTACGACTACAATGCTTCTAATTCAGCAATAGATATATATGTAAACTGGTAAACAAAAGATAATTAGATACCGTTTGTATTGGTGGCGTTTATGCGCCACTGGTACATAAAACTAAATCAAAGGAGCAAGAAATGAAAACTGAATTTAACGCCTTTATTGATGATTGGCGCAGGGTAAAAAATCATTGTCGAACTACAGACAATAAAGATTTTACGGAAAAAGAACCAACGAATGAGTTTAAGAAAAAACTTCTGATGTCTGAACATTCACCGATTCGCCTGTTAGAATTTGATTGGTCTTGGAAACAGATTCCATACTGGGTATCAACAGAATGGAGCAGACATAAACACGAAAAATTCATCAGCACTCAGCGAGACGATAGGTTAAAAGATGAAACACCTAGAGGTAAAAAGCCACAAGATGCCCTTGTAAATCACGATGGTTATGCTAATATGCAACATCTGATTGACGCTTTTCGTAAGCGGTTATGTTATCAAGCTACTAAAGAAGCACGGGAATTAGGAGAAGATTTCAAGCTGACGTTAGGAACATCTCATAAAGCAGAAAGTGATGTATTAGTTCCGAACTGTGTTTATCGTGGTGGTTGTCCAGAATTTCATAGTTGCGGTTGGTGGCATAGTTTTGACAACTACTGTTATGAACATAGCGTTGATATTTGCGATCTGTTTGAACGATATGAAGCTTATAACGCTTATTTTACAAAAACAAAAGGAGAATAAATATGCATCATTATATGACAAAATATATTGCCAACAACAAACAGTATGTAACTTCTTGGTTTCAGATTAACGTGTTCGGTAAACCTTTTTGTTTTTCCAAACGTACAGTAGTCGTAGATTAGGAGAATTTCAATGCATAATGTTTTTTGTTTCATCGGAAAGTCTGGGAGTGGTAAAACCACCGTAGCAGAAGAATTAAGTCAGTATGGATATAAACAGTTAATTTCATATACCACAAGAAAACAGCGTAATCCGAATGATAATAGTCACATTTTTGTATCGCAGGAAGAATATGATGCGATTCCGTCAAAAGATAAATGCGCAGAGGTGTGTTTCGATGGTAATTGGTATTGTGCTACAGTTAAACAGTTATTAAATTGTGATATATACGTGGTTGACCCGATTGGGTTTCAGCGATTAAAAACATATGTTACAGATAACAAAATTCCTGTCAGACTACATTCCGTCCTGTTTGATGTTCCAACGCAGATTTGTATTCAGCGCATGAAAATTCGTGGTGATTCACTCGACATGATTGAACAGCGAGTTGAACATGATAAGAAAGTCTTTGAGCCAGATTTAAAGTATCGAGTGAACTTTGCCGTGAATGGTACGATTATGTCAGTCACTCAGCAGTTAAGAATGATTATGGAGTTGTTTGATGCATAGAACAAAAAGAATTTATTTGGCGGGCGGTATTCAGAAATTTTTCGATAATGACAAAATGACAGAAGCAAAAACTTGGCGAGAAGAAATTGCGGAATTATATAAAGATAATGACGAGATTCAGATTATTGATCCAGTAAAATTGTTTGAGTTTCGTAATGATTATTCGCTTGGTAAAGAACGTATAATCTTAGAGCAGGAGTTTGAACTGATACAAGAATCAGATCTTGTAGTGGCATATTTTAATGATCCTAAGTCGTTAGGAACAATGTCTGAAATTACTGCGGCATATGTTTATGGCGTTCCTGTAGTTGGAGTTACGAATAATATTTATGCGTGCGTGAGTCTACACACATGGCAGAAACTTTTGTGTAAGTATTTAGTCTATTGGGATGAAGTTAAGGATGTAATTGATTATGCGATTAAGTAAAACAGAAATTTATTATTGAGTGTCGTTCAATTATAGCAGTACCATTTCTTAGATGAATGGTATAGCACAGTATGGAGGTATTATATGCCAGATATTACAATGTGTATTTCAGAAATGTGTCCAAGAAAGCATAGATGTTTTCGTCATGAAGCACAGCCAAAAGAGCGTTGGCAGTTTTATTCTGATCGTCGTCTATACGGATGTAGGAAACTTAGTGGTTACAAAGATTATATTCCGATAAATAGTAATTCAAAAAAATAAAGAGAGGGCAAAAAATTGAATCATTTTGCAAATCAAATCTTAGAAAATATCTGGAAGGATAGATACCAGAAGAAAGGAGAATCTTATGAAGAAAATCTTTGCAGAGTAGCAGATTATTGCGGAAAGACAAGTAGAGAAAAAGACGAATTTTTCAATGTAATGTATAAAGGGTTGTTTTTTCCTGCGGGTAGAGTAATGAGCAACTCTGGGATTGGGAAGAAACTAACCCTTAATAATTGTTTCGTAGCACCACCTATTGAAGATTCAATTGATGATATTTTCCAGAAAGTATCCCTTGGCGCAAAAACGCACCAGTCGGGTGGTGGCATAGGTTATGATTGGTCTAATTTACGTCCTGCGGGATGCCCCACATCAAACGATGCAATAGCGTCTGGGGCATTGTCATTTATGGATGTATTTAATGCTCAGACCGAAACAATAATGGCTGGTGGGCGTAGAGGTATATAATTGTGCCTCATAACTATGTGAACGTAAGCAAAAACGGTGTACGGAAACGTGCTAACGGTATCAGCGAACTAAGACTTTTCATTGAAAGCTACAGCAGATAATGGAATTAACACAAAGACGAATAAGCTGACTAAGAAACCCTAAACCTGCAATATGGTGAGATCAAGGGAATACCGTGTTAAGTTTATTTAAGGAGATAATATAATCCTTAAATAAAAAAATGTATCGACTATCCCGCAAGGGAGTAGGGCAGAGATTAGCACTGTCCGAAGCGCATAGCCATTCTAATGAATGTGAAGATATAGTCAGGCTTGCACGAAAGTGTCAAGATTAAACGGCAAACATGGGAGTGATGAACATTTATCATATGGATATTATGGATTTCATCACAGCAAAAAGTAAAGACGAAAAACGATTAAACCATTTTAATTTATCAGTCATGGTTGATGATGCTTTTATCGAAGCAGTAAAAAATGATGATACTATTTTTCTGCATCATCCTGTATATGATAAAGATGGAAAAATCGAAAACAATCCAAACAACTGGATTTATAGCAAAGAAGTTAAAGCTGTTGATATTTGGAACGAGGTGATGAAACAGGCGTATAACACAGGTGAACCTGGAGTTCTGTTCTATGACAATATGAATAAAGACAACAATATTTATTATATTGAAAATATGGTTTGCACAAATCCTTGCTTCTCTGGTGATATGAGGTTATTAACGGTCGATGGGTACAAAACATTCAAAGAACTCGATGGAACTGCACCTATGATTGTTAATTTTAAAGGTAAAATTGTCAAGAGCAAAGTTTGGTGTAGTGGTGTAAAAGACACCGTTATTGTATCAACAGCGAATAGTTCTGTAGTTTGTACGCCAAATCATAGATTTATGACTCCGAATGGAGAATGTGAAGCACAGAATTTAAAAGTTGGTAGTACAGTAGTGTCTGCTGATTATACACATCATAAAATTCTGAGTGATTTGACATTATTTGAGGATGAAGTTGTATCCGTAAAACCATATAAAAAGATGAAGGTTTATGATTTTGAAGAACCAGAAACGCATTGGGGAATTGTGGAAGATTTTGTTGTACATAACTGCGGTGAGTATTTAGCAGGAACAGTTTACGGTAACAATCCAATTACTAATGAACCATTAAAACGTGAAGATTATGGTGGTGCTTGTAATCTCGGAAGTCTGTTCTTACAGAACTTCGTGGTAGAACCTTTTACAAAAAAGGCGCATATTGACTACGGCGAATTAAAACGAACAATCAATACGGCAGTAAGATTCTTAGACAATATCATTGACATCAATCATTTCCCAAATAAGATTTACGAAAATTATCAGAAAGCCTTTCGTACCATTGGCCTTGGTGTAACTGGATTAGCGGATATGCTTGTGATGATGAACATGAAATATAATTCACCAAAAGCACGTATGTTTGTTGATACACTGATGGAAGATATTGCGTTGAATGCATATTGGGCATCTACACAATTAGCGAAAGAAAAGGGGTGTTTTCCGTTTTGTGATAAAAATAAATTTTTGCAAAGTGGATATATTTTAAAACATCTCAAAGGAGATCATAGCGAAGAATGGAAAGATGTTGTTGAGGAAATAAAAAAATACGGTATTCGCAATGCAAGGTTAATTTCCGTTGCTCCCTGCGGCACCATCTCTCTTACATTCGGCAATAACTGTTCCTCTGGAATTGAACCAATCTTTTCACTGGAATATGAACGTAAGGTGAAGTTTGGTGGACAGAGCGATGATGATATTCAGATTGTAAAAATGCAGGATTACGCATATGGCAAGTGGTTACAGGTCAAAGATGATCCAGACTGTATCGTTAAAAAGGATTGTTTTATTACTGCACTTGAAATGACTGTCAATGAACATGTGGATATGCTTGCTAAAATCGCACACCATGTAGACATGAGCGTATCAAAGACGATCAACGTACCAACCGAGTATTCATTCGAGGATACAAAGCGTATCTATATGAAATGTTGGGAGTATGGAATTAAGGGGTGTACCATCTTTAGACCGAATGAAATTAGACAGGGCATTATGGTAACAGACAATCAGAAAAAAGATACCGAAGAAACGATGACAGATACAACACTACCGAGAGGGTTTGTAATTCAGGTGGACAATAACTGTATCGGACTGAAACGTGATCTTCAGACTGGTTGTGGAAAAGCACACTTAACAGCATTCTTTGATCCGATTAACGGTCAGCTACTTGAAACATACATTAGCCGTGGTAGTACAGGTGGATGTGCGAACTTCCAGACAGCTACCAGTCGAATGATTAGCCTTTCTGCGAGACTTGGAGCAGACATTGACACAATTATCGACCAGTTAGATTCATGCGGTGTATGCCCGTCATATGCAGTTAGAACAGCAACACAGCATGATACTAGTAAAGGTAGTTGTTGTCCAGTAGCGATCGGTAATGCACTGAGAAGTATGGATAAAGAGATAAAAGATTATCTCGGTATTGATGCACCTGTGAATCAGGCAAACATTAAAGTAAAAGCTGTGGAAACACCAGATAAGAAACATACACAACATTATGAGGTTGTTTCTGCTAAATGCCCTGAATGCGGAGAGCCAATGAGTGTGGAAGGTGGATGTTCCATTTGTAAGTCTTGCGGATATACACACTGCGAATAAAGGAGTAATAATGAAAGAAGATCGATTTGTCAAAGATCTTCAACAAATTGCAACAGAAGCGGTCACGAAGGTGATCGCTTCTGCTAAAAAGAATCATGTTGAAGAAATTAAAGCAGTAGAAAGATTAGGTATGATTATTTCTACGTTTGCGGTACTTAGCGGAAGTCGAGTAAAAGATGAATAATTATGAGCTTGTTCAGCATATAAAATTGATTGTGGGGTAATTAACTTGACAGAAGAAAAGCCAAGCAATAAGGCAAAACCATTTTTAAAATGGGCGGGTGGAAAAGGACAATTGCTATCAGAAATTTCAAAGCATTATCCATTTGATGAAAATAAAAATATAAACAAATATGCTGAACCTTTTGTGGGTGGTGGCGCAGTTCTGTTTGATATATTAGATAAATATAACTTAAAAGAAATCTATATCAATGATGTTAATGAGGACTTAATAAACGCATATAAATGTGTAAAAGATCATCCAGAAGAATTGATTTCGCTACTCAAAACAATGCAGAAAGAATTTATTCCTCGCAATAATGAAGAAAGAAAGGAATATTATCTTGAGCAGAGAAACTTGTTTAACACTATAAAATTATCATATGATGAGTCAAACAACCTGACAAAAGCGGCGTTAATGATTTTCTTAAATAAGACATGCTTTAATGCTCTATATAGGGTGAACAAAAAAGATGAATTTAATGTACCTATGGGTTCATACAAAAATCCTTTGATTTGTGATGAATCTAATCTGCGTAACGTATCACAGAAGTTGCAGAAAGTAAGGATTTTTTGTGGAGATTATAAGAGTTCTTATGATTTCATAGATAGTAAAACATTTGCATATTTTGATCCACCATATAGACCGTTAACTAATACAGCCAGTTTTACTTCATATACGAAAAATGGATTCGGAGACAATGAGCAAAAGGAATTAGCAGAGTTTGTTAAATCATTAGATGCGAAGGGCGCAAAAGTTGTTGTCAGTAATTCAGATCCTAAAAATGTAGATTCAAAAGATGACTTCTTTGATAATATATACTCGTATCTGAATATTACAAGAGTAACAGCTAACCGAATAATAAATAGTAAAGCAAAAGAAAGAGGAAAAATAAATGAATTGCTTATTACAAATTGTTAAGAGATATGAAAGGACGGCTTAAAGCTTGTTGATTCTATTGTTATGGGTTCTATTATTATTGATTGTACTGTTCAATCTAAAAAGGTAAGGAAAAGAAAAAATGAGTAAATTGATTTGTACAGACAAATGCGAGAAATGTAAATACGGCTCAGTTCAAGACAAACACCATTTGCATATACTTTGCCATAAACGCAAGAAAGTATATGTATACGGTCAGTATTTACCATGCGAAGATTATCTAAAAGGGAGATAAACATTGAAGAATGTAGCACACTTTGAGAAAGTATCATTTGATAGATTTTGCGAAGATTGGATGTCATTATCTAATGGTAATACATCGCATGATGCGCACGTTGCTTATAGCGGTATTGCACTACCAACAAGAGCAACAACGGGTTCGGCAGGACATGATATTTGCACACCATTTGAAATCCAACTTGGAGCAGGACAAAATTGCAAAATGCCGACTGGGTTAAGATGCGCTATTGATGATGGATACGTTATGTTGATCGTTCCACGTAGCAGTATTGGAATGAAGCATAATTTAATTATCAAAAACACAATTGGAGTCATTGATTCTGATTACTACAGCGCAGACAATGAAGGACACATTTGGTTGTCGTTTCATAATTACGGAAATAAACCAGTTCACATTAACGCTTTTGACCGTGTGGCGCAGGCGGTATTTGTGCCATATGGTGTAGCAGACACAGAAGAAGTAACCGCAAAAAGAACATCTGGAATTGGGAGTACAGGACGATGAACGTTGAAAAATTCAAACAGGCAAACGAATTATTAGCTAAAATGTGCGAAGATGATGAAGGATTCATTTTTGCTTGCGATTTTGATGAACAGGCAATCGGAATAAAGATGCCTACATATGCTGATTTTTGTATCTTAATGAGTAATATTATAAACGTATATATTAAAAATGTAGAAAAAACAAGATCATTTTCTGATGTAATTTTTGAGATTGCCGCTGTAGATAGGATGATGAAAAATGCAGAAAAGATTAAAAAATATTTCGACAACTGTTCAGAATGACGAAATAGCTGATACATATTATTATGCACGGATCTTTTCTAAACTACAGATTTATGATGTGCTAGAGATAAAAGTTCGTGCAATATATGATGGTTATTTTGTTGGATTAGATACTAGAGATAAGATAGCATATCTGTTTAACTTTTCCGATATAGATGAGATCGTATTTGAAAATCGGGATAAAGCTTTGCAGAAAGTATTACTTTGCGAGGAACATGACATATTAAACGCAGAATAAATAGAAGCAATATAATTTATAATAGCACTCTAAAAATATGATAAAATCAGACAAACTCATATCTTCTGAGACGCTTTTTGCTTTATGTGACGATATGCAGAATGGTATAATTTCACCAGACATTCTAAAAATCGCCACTAATGATATGTATAAAAGAAAGGTATTAGAAGTACATCATTACAAGATTTCACCGCCAACAGAAACGTGCCAATATTGGCAGACGCATTTTGTTGACGAAAACGGAAATAGAAAGCGGGTGAAAAGTGTTTCAGAAGAACGTTTGTTTGCAAAATTATATCGGCTTTATTTTGATAAAACACAGTATACATTAGAACATGTATTCGATAAAAGAGAAGAGAAGCGCAGATTGATTGGCTTGAGTCCACGGACAATTTTGCGGGAACGACAACGATTTAACAAGTATGTTCAAAACACTAAAATCGCAAAGTGTCAGATACATCAGATTACAGACACGATGGTTGAAACCGCAATTTATCAAACAATCAAGCAGTATAAATTAAACCCAAAAGAATTATCTTCTCTTTTAGGTATTTACTATGGTTGTTTTCGATTTGCTGTAAAAGAAAAGATTGCAACAACCAATATTATGAATACCGTTGATATAAACATTAACGTGTGTTCGCCATCTAATGTATATACAAAAGAACAACGTGTGTATTTGTTACCTGAACAACAAAAAATATTAAAAGAATCACAGAAAGAATTCGAAAGTAACAATATTATTACACCATTAGCTGTTCAGTTAGAGTTCAAGTTAGGACTCCGAATTGGTGAGTTAGTTGCTTTGAAATTTTCTGATGTTTCGGATCATACAATACATATTCAGAGAATGGAGACAAAAGATGAGAATGACAAACCAATCGTTGTGAACTACTTGAAAAAGAAAAGTACACAAAGTAACAGACAACTGCCAATTGGACAGTATGAGCTAGGTATAATTGAGCAAATTAAACAATTCAATGAACGTAACAATTATCACGACGAAGATTATATGTTCTTAAATCAACATGGTAGAATACATAGTAAAGCAGTAGATTATTGTATTCGCAAACTATGTAACAACATAGGAATAGAACCAAAATCTTGTCATGATATTAGACGAACAGTAGCTTCAACATTACATATGAATCATGTGCCAATTGAGATTATAAAAAATTATATGGGTCATAGTGATGAAAAGACTACTTGGGGGTATATTTACGATACCCAAACACAGCAAGAATCTAACTATATGATTCAAAAAGCACTGTTACAACTTAATGCGAGGTAACCAATAGTAACCCAAATTATAATTGGCACAACGCAGCAATATCAATGGATTGAGCAGGTTTTATTGCGGGTTCGAGTCCCGTCTCGCGCT
>AUXO013304782.1_pt1 | contig 11536 bp, 11 predicted proteins | sample 768731 | NCBI WGS metagenome assembly AUXO01 (sample SAMN02715735, study PRJNA202380) | gut metagenome | biome: sheep rumen | host: Ovis aries | place: New Zealand: Palmerston North | reverse complement strand
TGCTCTTTACGGGGGATGCCTATATCCCCGGCGTGAAGACCGTGACGACCTTTCCCCATAGCAACAAGAAAAAGGCTATGGAATCGATGCTGAAGATCAACTCCTTCCCCAGAGGGCTGACCATATATCCTGGGCATACCGTATCAGATGCACAGGAAAAAGTAATTTAGTAAAATCAATTAACAAATGTAATAATGGCAAAAGCATACGTATTCCCTGGTCAGGGGGCCCAGTTCGTAGGGATGGGCAAAGACCTATATGAGAGTAATCAGAGAGCCAAGTTGTTTTTCGACAAGGCGAACGAAGTGCTTGGTTATCAGATAACCGATGTGATGTTCAATGGCACAGACGAGGATCTCCGTCAGACCAAAGTGACACAGCCTGCCGTGTTCCTTCACTCCGTGATTACGGCATTCTGCATGGATGATTTTAAGCCAGATATGGTGGCTGGTCATTCTTTGGGAGAGTTCTCTGCTTTGGTAGCAGCCGGCGCCTTGACGTTTGAGGATGGTCTGAAATTGGTGTATGCCCGTGCTATGGCGATGCAAAAGGCCTGCGAGGCTACTCCCTCAACGATGGCAGCAATCATTGCCTTGCCTGATGATGTGATAGAGAAAGCTTGTGCTGAGGTTAGTACAGAAGGGAATGTGGTTGTTCCTGCCAATTATAACAGTCCTGGACAGGTCGTGATTTCTGGTAATGTGGAGGCTGTACAAGAGGCATGCCGCAGACTCAAAGAGGCTGGTGCCAAGCGAGCCTTACCGCTGTCTGTCGGTGGCGCATTCCACTCTCCGTTGATGGAGCTGGCGAGAGTTGAACTGGCCAAGGCTATCGAGGCAGCTCCCGTAAATACCCCTATATGCCCTGTCTATCAGAATGTGGATGCCTTGCCTCATACAGATCCGATGGAAATTAAGGAAAATCTGCTAAAGCAACTGACGGCTCCTGTTCGCTGGACACAAAGTGTCAAGAACATGATTGCCGATGGCATGACAGATTTCGTAGAGTGCGGCCCCGGTCAGGTGCTGACAGGTCTTATCGGCAGGATTCAGAAGTCAATTTGATATTGGGGAATATTCTATAAACTGCATTTTTCAAAGTATATTAGGAAAGCCACGTTCGCAAAGCTTTTTTTGAGGTCTAGACTCAGCTTCAGGTGGTTCTTGCACGTGGCCTTCTATTAACAATGAAATATTGGATTTCTCATGAGTGAAATAAAATTTATGGAGAAACCCGAATGGGTTTCGTGGGAAGACGTAATAGATTGCATACGTGCTGCTGATACAGTCAACCAAAAAAAAGGTCTGCACATGCATATTGCATCGGTTAAGCCTGATGAGATGAAAGAAGACCTGAAAGATGGAAAGTGTTTTGTTGCACTACACGAAGGTAAAGTCGTTGGAACAACAAGTTATAAAATCCGCAATCTGAAGAAATGGTATAGATGGGGAAAGGTGATTTATTATAGTTATGATGGAATCTTGCCGGAATACCGTGGAACAGATGTGTACTTTGGGTTGAAAGAAATCCAAAATAAGTCTGTAAAGGAATCTGGGATTAGAGTTCATCAGTTTCATACAGCCGAAAAGAACAAGACGGTTATAAAGATAAACTTAAAATATGGATTTAAACTGGTCTTATTCCGTCCGAATTTTGTAGGTTCAAATTATTACTCCGTTACAATGCTAAAGTGGGAAGACGGATGCCCGTTTCCTGACTGGTACTTGAAGACAATGTTCAATCTGTCAAAATTTGCAACAAAATTTTTCTTTACAACAGAAGGCAAGTTAAGACCAAGCCTTAAAAGATACATTAACGGTTAAATACTTGGAATATTAGTTATGGCGATAAAGACTGCAGTGATTATGGCAGCTGGCCTTGGTACCCGTTTCGGTCAAATGACAGAAAAGATGCCAAAGGGTTTTGTGCCGTTCAAAGGTGAGCCGATGGTCATTCATTCTATCAAGACTTTGTTAAGTTGTGGTATAGAAAGAATCATTATCGGTACAGGATATAAAAAAGAGGCATACGAGGCCCTGAAGGAAACATACCCTCAGATAGAGTGTGTATATAGTCCAAGATATGCTGAGACCAATAGCATGTACACCTTGTACAATTGTAGAGAAGCGGTAGGTAATGACGATTTTATCCTTCTTGAATCAGATCTTGTATTTGAGAAGAAGGCAATAGGAAGCCTGCAGGACTGCAGCTATGAAAATGCCATGCTTATAACACCTGTAACCAAGTTTCAGGATCAGTACTATGTTGAGATGGATGGACAGTGCGTACTGACTAATTGCTCAACTGAAAAGTCTCAACTGAATGCAAGTGGTGAATTGGTCGGTATACACAAACTTAGTAACGCATTTTACAAGAAGATGTGTACTGAGTATGAGAGGATTATTGAAGAGCAGCCTAAGCTTGGTTATGAGTACCAACTACTATATATGTCTCAATGCATCATGCCCATGAATGTCTTGAAAATAGATGGGCTTCAATGGTATGAGATTGATGATGTTGAAGATTTGAAATACGCAGAAAATAATATAAGGATTGATTAAGAATATGGCAAAAACAGTTTATTTGGGCATGATTGGCGACATCATGCATCCGGGATTGATAAATATTATTAACAAGGGCGCCCAATATGGCGATGTGATGATAGGCCTGTTTACGGACAAGGCAATTGCTACTCATAAACGGTTACCCTATTTAACATACGAACAGCGCAAGAATGTGATTGAGAACATCAAAGGTGTCTGTAGTATTGTCCCTCAGGATGATTGGAGTTATGTGCCAAACCTCCTGAAGTATAAGCCTGATTATATAATTCACGGTGATGACTGGCTGTATGGACCGGACAAATATATCCGTGATGATGTGTTCAAGACGATGGAGAAACTTGGGGGTGAGGTGATTGAAATACCTTACACCAAAGGTATCTCAGCTTCCGGGTTGAAAGAAGAGATGGATTCTTTAGGCGTAACTCCACAGCAGAGATTGGCCTCTCTTCGCAGATTAATCTCTGCCAAGCCCGTAGTACGTATCTTGGAATCTCACAATGGATTGACGGGCCTTATTGCAGAGCATACCTCTGTAGAGGTGAATGGGCAGCATCGTGAGTTTGACGGCATGTGGGCAAGCTCTCTTACAGACTCTACTTCAAAGGGCAAACCGGATATAGAAGCTGTAGACCTGACAACCCGTCTCCATGACCTGAATGACACCTTGGAAGTGACAACAAAACCTGTTATCTATGATGGTGATACCGGTGGAAAGTTGGAGCATTTTGTATTTACTGTCCGTACATTAGAGCGTTTGGGCATCTCTGCCGTTATCATTGAGGACAAGGTAGGATTAAAGCAGAATTCGCTTTTTGGAACCGATGCAGTCCAAACTCAGGATACGATTGAGGGCTTCTGCAATAAGATTAAGGCAGGAAAGGATGCCCAGATTACCCGTGACTTTATGATAATCTCACGTTGTGAATCTTTGATAGCAGGAAAACCTGTTGAAGATGCCTTGGAACGTTGCCATGCCTACGTGGCAGCAGGGGCAGACGGTGTGATGATCCATTCCAAGAACAAGAGTGGTGATGATATCAAAGAGTTCTGCCTGCGGTTCCGTGAGAGGGATCCGCATACACCGATTGTAGCTGTACCAACCACATATAATCAGTTTACGGAGGAGGAATTATCCAAATGGGGAATCAATATAGTCATCTATGCCAACCACATGCTTCGTGCGGCATATCCTGCCATGGTAAAGTGTGCTGAACGTATTCTTGAAACCTCACGTAGTTTGGAGGCTTCTGATGAATACTGCATGCCTATCAAGCAGATACTGAATCTGATCCCAGGTACTAAAAAGAAGTAAAGCGAAAGCGTAAGAAATATGTTGGAAAGGTTTTTCTTGGGATTTGTACTAATATGCCTGCTTCTCCCAACCGAAGGATTTTCCAAACGGAAAAACCATCCTTTCCCGTCAGATGTCCATGTCATGCTGATTGGCTTTGACGGCTGGACTACTTATAGTTTGGACAAAGCGGAAATGCCAGTTATAAAGCAGATGATGGACCAGGGCTGTTGGACATTAAAAAAACGTTCAGTTTTACCTTCTTCAAGTTCTGCCAACTGGGCCTCGATGTTTATGGGTGCAAGCCCTGAAATTCATGGTTATACTCAATGGGACTCTAAAGTCCCAGAGATTCCATCGGCAGTAGTTGGCAAACATAATATGTTTCCCACCATCTCTCAAATATTACGTTCGCAATATGAAAATGCGGAAATAGGTCTATTTTGTACGTGGGAAGTAATCAAACATATTGCAGACACTTTAGCAATTAATAAGGTGGAAGTGAGAAAATTGAAAGAAGGGTATTCGGCATTGACAAAGTCTATTTGTAATTATATTGTTGAGAAGAAACCAACTTTCTATACAATAGTTTATGGTTTTTCAGATTACTATGGTCACACTTTCGGATTTGAATCCGATGAGTACCACAAGTCACTAAATAATCTTGATAAATGTGTTGGTGATATCATCAAGGCAACGAAGGATGCCGGCATCTATGAGAAGACCGTTTTCATCGTGTCGAGCGATCATGGCGGTAATGGGAAGAAGCATGGCGGCAAGACCCTGAAGGAGATGGAGAGTCCCCTCGTCATTTTCGGGAACAATATCAAGAATGGACATGAGATCAAGGAACTCATAATGCAATACGACATAGCGGCTACAATTGCCTACATATTTGGGATTGACACGCCGCAGGCATGGATTGGCAGGCCAGTCCTTTCTGTATTTGAAAAGATAAGAAAACATTGAAATATGATCAGACCACAATTTTTTATAGAATCCCTTACATATCATGGGATTAATTTCTTCGCAGGTGTCCCTGACTCGCTGCTGAAGAATATCTGTGCCTATATTACGGATAATCTGCCTAAGGAACAGAATATCATTGCGGCCAATGAGGGCGGTGCCATGGGGATTGCTGCTGGCTATCACCTTGCTACAGGTAAGATACCTTGCGTGTATATGCAGAACAGTGGCGAGGGTAACATCATTAATCCTTTGGCCTCTCTTACTGATAAGGAGGTGTACAACATTCCTGTTCTTCTGCTTATTGGTTGGCGTGGCCGACCAGGCGTCCATGATGAACCCCAACATGTGAAGCAAGGCAAGGTAACTACAGGTCTGCTCAACACTATGGGCATCAATTACACCATCCTCAACAAGGAAGAGGATAAGGCAGAAAAGCAAATCGCTTTAGCGGTTGACTATATGCAGCGTACAAATGAGTGCTATGCACTTGTCATCGAAAAAGATACTTTCGATGCCTATAATCTAGTCAACTCGGTTGATAATGGCTATCCCACATCAAGAGAACTGGCTATTGAAACAGCCGTGAAGTGTTTGCAACCTGAGGCGGTGGTAATTTCAACTACAGGTATGATTTCACGCGAACTCTTTGAGATTCGCGATAGGCGAGGTGAAGGTCATGAGCGTGACTTCCTGACAGTGGGTTCTATGGGACATGCATCGCAGATAGCACTAGGCATAGCACTTCAGCAGTCCAACAGACCCGTGTATTGCTTTGATGGTGATGGTGCCAGCATCATGCACATGGGCAATATGGCCATCACTGCCCAAATGCAGCCCAAGAACTATATTCACATTGTCTTCAACAATGGTGCCCATGATTCTGTGGGTGGTCAACCAACAGTTGGTTTACAAATAGACCTATGCGCTATTGCAAAAGCTGCAGGTTATAAAGATGCTATAGTGGTAGAAAATACAGAGGAATTGGAAGAGGCAATCAAGGGATTCCAACAAATGGAAGGTCCACTGCTGATAGAAGCAAGAGTGAGAAAAGGCAATCGCAAGGATCTTGGCAGACCTACAACCACTCCCATCCAAAACAAAGAAGCATTAATGAAATTCTTTAAGAAATAAAACTATGGAACCTGTAAAAAGAAACGTGTTGCTGAATCCTGGTCCAGCAACAACAACAGATACGGTGAAATATGCACAGGTCGTACCAGATATCTGTCCTCGCGAGAAGGAATTCGCAGGCTTGATGAAAGGACTGCGTAGTGACTTGTGTAAAGTCGTACATGCTCCTGAACCTGAATACACTTCAGTGTTGTTTTGTGGTTCGGGCACAATAAATATTGATATTTGTATCAATTCACTTGTTCCTGAAGGGAAGAAGATACTTGTGGTGAACAATGGCGCATACAATACCCGTGCAGTAGAGGTTTGTCAGATGTATCATATCCCCTATATTGACTTGAAGAGCAGTGTCTTTAAACAGCCGGATCTCAAAGCTGTTGAACAAACGCTGAAGGAAAATCCAAACGTGGCAGTTGTTTATTGTTGCCATCATGAGACTGGTACTGGCGTTTTGAATCCTATTCGTGAGATCGGTGCATTGGCTCACAAATATGGAGCCATCTTTGTGAGTGATACGACCTCTTCATTGGGTATGATTCCTCTTGATGTAGTCAAGGATAATGTTGACTTTTGCATGGCTTCAGCCCAAAAGGGGCTGATGGCCATGGCAGGTCTCTCGTTCATTATCGGTAAGACAGATATCATTAAGTCAAGCAAGAACTATCCTACACGCTCTTATTACTGTAATCTCTATCTGCAGTATGAGTATTTCGAGAAGACGGGGGAAATGCACTTCACCCCGCCCGTGCAGACTATTTATGCCACCATTCAGGCATTGAAGGAGTACTTTGATGTAGGTGAGGAAGCTAAATTTGCCCGTCATCGCAGGGTATTTGAGGCTATTCACAAGGGCGTTTCAGAACTTGGTTTCCAAACTGTTATCGATACGAAGATTGAATCTGGCTTGGTAGTATCAGTGAAATATCCGGATGATCCTAACTGGAGTTTTGAAAAGGTACATGATTATTGCTATGCACATGGATTTACCATCTATCCTGGCAAGATTTCTACAACTAATACATTCCGTCTTTGTGCCTTAGGTACTATTGATGTGAAGGATATTGAGAATTTCTTTGTGGTGCTTCGTGATGCCATGAAGGTCAATCAGATTCAAATTCCCGCAAAATACAACTAACTTGATTACGTCTGCAGTAAATGCCTATTGCGTTATATGTATTAATATCCGTGCTGCTCGTTGAATTGATGACTGAAACGAGTTGAAATCAGTAGAGATTCCATAATAATTATTATAAACGTTCTGAAATGTTAAAAAATGTAGTGTTGAAAAGGGCGCTAAAAAACTATGTATTTCCTTTTTTGTCATTTTTTAATTATATTATTCCCAAAAATGACACAATAGTTTTGCTTTATTCAGCTAATAAAGGAATAAATAACAGTCTTCTTCCATTAAGGAAATTAATGTTAGATTATTCCTTTGACAAAAAATACAAGTTGTACTGTGGAATAGAAAACTTAAAATATGCGGATGATGAGAAAAGGGTTCATTTTATATCCCATCTCAAGTCCATTTGGATTTATTTTAGGGCAAAGACTGTTTTTTATACAACGGGTATGATTCCTATTAAACCCGCAAAATCTCAGTTCGTTATTCAATTAGGACATGGAATTACAGATTTAAAAAAATGTGGTAAGTGGGCTAAAAACATAGGTAATGGTGATGAACACTATTATAACTATTTAGCTGTATCCTCAGAGTTGTACATTCCTATATATTCTAGTGAATTTGATTGTCCAGAGGAGGAGGCTGTTCCAATAGGTGATGTTTTGGCAGATCAATTGTTTTATTATTCACGAGAGAAGAAGTATTTTAAAAATTATTCGAAGTTTTTAATTTGGTATCCTACATTTCGTAAATCTGATTATCTTGGATATACAGACTCTAAAGAAGGACTTGTTCCCATGTTTGAGGAAAAAGACTATCCCATAATTAATGAGTATTTAAGGAAATATAATATAAAACTAATTGTAAAAACACATCCTATGCAGGATAATGTAGGAATAGAAGAAAGACACTTTTCGAATTTTGATGTTTATACTCATAATGAATTCATTGAACAAGGGTTTGATACATATGAATTGTTAGCACAGTCAGACGGAATGATTGGAGATTATTCTTCAATATCACTTCATTCATTGCTAATTGATATACCTTTAGCATATGTTATACCTGATATAGAAGAATATGGGCAAATCAGAGGGTTTGTTTTTGATAATCCAGAAAGGTATATGCCTGGTGTGAAAATAAAGGATAAAGATGCTTTTTATAAATTTATAGATAACTTTGCATCAGGAAAAGATGAATATCAATCAGAAAGGCACAGGGTTCGTGATGTCATATTTAAATACCAAGATGGAAAGACATGTGAGAGAGCTTTAGCCTTATGTGGATTATCATTTTAGTTGGAGATCTGTGTGTATTTTTATCTTTATACAATGTATAAGAACGGATTCCTCTTTTTCATTTTTTTTGTTGTTTTGTTTAAACACATGTAAAGCAAAATCATATAAAATTAAGGTAATCACTTTTAATATTCGTGGGGATTATAAAGACGGGAAAAATCAGTGGAAAAATAGGAAGGCTCAGATGATTGATTTCCTAAGCAAAGAGTCTTCAGAGATTTTGTGTATGCAAGAAGTCCATTATAATCAGTTAATGGATTTAGATGAGGGACTACAGTTATATGAGTCGGAAGGTGTTGGCCGAACAGATGGAAAGAAAAAGGGTGATTTTACACCGATTTTTTTTAGCAAAGAAAAATTCATAAAAATTGATGGAGGAACATTTTGGCTTTCAGAAACCCCAGATTCTATTGGATCTATCGGATGGGATGCAAAATCTCCAAGAATCGCTACATGGGTAAACCTTAAACATATTAAATCGGGTGAAATTATATTTGTTATAAATACCCATCTTGATCATATTGGGAAAAAGGCAAGAGAAAGAAGTGCTACTTTGATAATGGATACTTTGCCTTCACTGGCTAAAAGTAATAGAATTATTTTTACAGGAGATTTTAATGATGTGGAATCTTCAAAAGTATATAAGATTGTATCTGAAAGAAATCTCCATGACTCTTATGTATTGAAGTCCACCCAAAAGGGGTGTAACTATACATTTCATCAGTATGGTATGCTCGAAAAGGAAAAGAGGAATAAAATTGATTATATTTTTGTTAATGAAAACTTTAAAATTGTGGATGTAATAATTCCAATAGAGATGCCGAAGAATGAGGTATACTTATCTGATCATAATCCAATAATTTCTACATTAAAATTCAAATAATGATTATAAAGTCTCCTTTCGTCAGATTAATAGTTGATTTAGAGAAACTGTCGATTAGTGATATCCTATTAATGAAAAAGAAGGTGTTTTCGTATGTCAATCCAGTTTCCTATTTAGATGCTTTAAAACATAAAGACGTCTATAGTTCAATGGATGGGCTTTTCGTAGACGGTTCAATTATGGCTTCAGCCGTGCATCTCTGTTATGGAAAGCGAATTACACGAAGGAGTCCAGATATGGTTGGCTTTTTCCCTCAGGTTTTCGAATATGCCAACTCTAAACATAAGTCAATCTGTGTTGTTGGGAGTACACAAGAACAAATGGAAAAGGCTGTTCAAAAATTTTCTATTCACTACCATGATATTATTTGGGCTCATTGTAGGAATGGTTTCTTTTCTGACGAGCATGAGATGGAGGAGTATGCAAAACTAATAGCCCGTGAGCAGCCGGATTTCCTGATTTGTGGACTTGGAAGTGTCTTACAAGAGCGGTTCTTGCTGATGTGTAAGAATGCTGGTTATGAAGGTGTTGGGTTCAGTTGTGGCGGTTTCATACGGCAGATTGCGGAGCATAGTAATGAGAATTATTATCCTGGCTGGATTAATCGCACGAACCTGAGGTTTTTATATAGGATGTATAAAGAACCTCATACAAGGAAACGCTATGCTATTGCTGGTTTCGTCTTTCCTGTTCGTTTCGTTTTGGAAAGATTTTTCGGATAATAATCTTGCAAATTCTGTGTGCCAGATAGTAGCATGATCACGGTAGAAAATAGGAAAGAGTGATAAAACGTAGAAATAAACATAAAATATGATGAAAAAGATATTAGTAACAGGCGGTGCTGGCTTCATTGGTTCGCACACTGTGGTGGAACTTCAGAATGCAGGATATGAGGCTGTCATAGTAGATGACCTGTCAAACGCCAATGAGAATGTCATTGATAATATTGCTAAGATAACTGGCCAAAAACCTGCCTTGGAGATATTGAATTGTTGCGACAAGGAAGGAATGAAGGCGGTGTTTCAAAAGTATGGAGATATCGCAGCAGTCATACATTTTGCTGCTTTCAAGGCGGTGGGAGAATCAACAGAAAAGCCAAGGGAGTATTATCGCAACAATCTGGTATCGCTGTTGAACCTGCTTGACCTGATGCCAGAGTATGGGGTAAAGGGTATTGTGTTCTCTTCCAGTTGTACTGTTTATGGTCAACCCAAACAGGTGCCAGTTAATGAACAGAGTCCGATATTGCCAGCCAACTGCCCTTATGGAAATACCAAGCAGATATGTGAGGAGATTATTCGCGACACGGTGGCTGCTGGAGTACCCATCAAGAGTATTTTGCTTCGCTACTTCAATCCTATTGGCGCACACCCTACATCGCTGATAGGTGAGTTGCCTATCGGCGTGCCATTGAATCTTGTTCCTTACATTACGCAGACGGCGATGGGCATCCGTGAGCAGCTGAGTGTGTTTGGAGATGACTATAACACCCGTGACGGTTCCTGCATTCGTGACTATATTGACGTGGTGGATCTAGCCAAAGCTCATGTGCTGGCTATCACACGTATCTTGGAGAAGGATGCTGGGAAGGTGGAGGTGTTCAACCTCGGCACGGGCAATGGCGTGTCTGTGCTGGAACTGGTACACGCCTTTGAAGAGGCGACAGGAGTGAAGCTGAATTACAAGATAGCACCTCGCAGACCAGGCGACGTGGAGCAAGTATATGCCGACTGTACTAAGGCCAATGAGGTGTTGGGCTGGAAGGCAGAGGTGCCTCTGAAGGAGACGCTGCTGAATGCCTGGAACTGGCAGAAGCATCTGCGGGAGGCGGGAGTGATGTAAGCTAGAGATTACAAAGATTTATGTCGATTTTACTATGAAACTCAAACTATTTGTGCCAGGTCGCTTGTGTCTTTTTGGAGAGCATACGGACTGGGCAGGGAAATACCGTTCGATGAATGCCGACATTGTACCGGGAGCATCGATAGTGACGGGCATCGAGCAGGGCATCTATGCGGAGGTGGAGAAGAGTACCATCTTCGAGATGACCAGCGAGGCTCCTGAAATCAAGGATGTATGGCAGGACTTCAGCTGCCAGATGGAGGAGCAGGAACTGAAAGGCATCGCAAGGAGCGGGAGCTTCTTCAGCTACTGTGCGGGCGTGGCCTCGTATATGCTAGAGTGGTATAAGGTGGGGGGCGTGAAAATCACGCTTCACTCGATGACGCTGCCGATGAAGAGCGGGCTGTCATCATCGGCAGCTATCTGCGTGCTGGT
>AUXO017696200.1_pt1 | contig 11539 bp, 10 predicted proteins | sample 768731 | NCBI WGS metagenome assembly AUXO01 (sample SAMN02715735, study PRJNA202380) | gut metagenome | biome: sheep rumen | host: Ovis aries | place: New Zealand: Palmerston North | reverse complement strand
GCCACTTGGTGTTAAAGGTTTTGTATTGGGAACCACATTGCTTTTTGGGAAAAAACAATCCTACAGAGAAACGCTTGAAATGATAAGAAAGATGCAATTTTAGAAAAATAAGGTGAAATAATGGGAAAAAGAATGAAAATAGATATAGCAGCGTTCACTTTAGAAGGCTCCGATTGTTGGTTTTTTGCAACAAATATTAATAGATTATTTTATAAAAATATTGTTACAAATGAAGAGAAGGATTGTGGTCAAGTTCCATGGGAAGAATCGAATGCAGACAATCTTTATAGAGCGATAGAGTTTTTAGCAGGGAAAGTGTATTTGATTCCATATAAAGCAAGGTCAGTAGCAGTTTATGACACCAAACAAGACAATTTTTATGAAATGAGATTGCCTAATGAGATAATAGAAGGAAAAAAACTGCTTTTTAAACCTTGTTTGAAATACGGTCAGAACATATTTGCTTTTGGAATTCATTCTCGAAGCATAATGATAATTAGAACAACAGATAATAAAATGGATTTTATTACTGATTGGTCTGAAAAACTGAACAAATATGTTTCGTGTCCTACTGGAATATTATCAAGAAAACAAATTGCTGTGATAGACGAAAATGTATATTTACCGCTTTATTATGGTGATGCAGTTATGGTTTTTAATCTAATAAATGAAATAGTTTCATTTAAAGAATTAAAATATAATATTTCTGGTTATAGCGGAATAAGCAAAATTGATGATGAATTAGTATTAGTTAGTAAAGGTCCAGATGTGAAGTTTATATCGTGGAATGTAAAAAACAATGTGACGGAAGTGATAGGTAATTTGTCAATTGATGATTGTACCACAGATATAAGCGTTATACCTAAAGGTAAAGAAATTGAAATATTTATAGACAAAACCATAAATGAAGTAAAATCAAAAACTGATAATATGACAATATCAGAAAAAATAGAATGTGTCGGATGTGAATATGATAAATCATATTTTTGGAGTCGCATAAGTGGAGAAGTTGAAGTAGTAGAAGCAAATCAAAAAAGAAAAATCAACACAGATGTTTTTATAAACGAAGAGATTTCAAAAGATTATTTGAATAGTCGAGCAGGATTAAAGGAACAAGATAATTTTGGAATTAATGAGTTCTTAGATATGATTTGATTTAAGGTGGATATTAAGATACAGATGGAAACAATATCAGTTATAATACCAATTTACAATGCAAGTAATTACATAGCTTTTACTATGGAGTGTTTACTTAGGCAAAAATATACAAATTTTGAAATAATTGCTGTTAATGATTGTTCCACGGATAATACAGAGAATATTATTTCATTATATATTCCCCAATTTCTTAATAAAGGGATTGAACTTAAATTGGTGAATAGAGAGAAAAATGGGGGGTTATGTGCGGCTATTAATTCTGGATTGGCTATAGCAAACGGTGAATATTTATGTTTTCCTGATTCGGATGATGAATTATCGGAAAACTATTTGTTGAAAATGTATGAAGCATTGAATAATAATCCGGAGAAAAATTGGGTTAGGTGCAATTACACTATTGTTCTTGAAGATGAAAACCGTGAATATGATGTATTATTACCAACTCAAAGTGTTTACGAAGATGATTATTATGACTTTATATCTAAATTTGTTGCTCATAACGCATGGAATATGCTGGTCAGAAAAAAATATTTCATGCAAGTGATTGGAAATAGGATTTATGATTCAAGACTTACTCAGGAATGGTCTATTCTTTTGCCTTTGAGTTTTCATTCGAATTATTTGAGATGTGAAGAAAAGCTTTATAGGTATTATATCAGGAATAAAGCAATGTCATCGTGGCAGAATGGAGAAATTAAAGACGTAATTGAACATATAGATGGTTTAGAAAAATTGAATCTGGATATTATTGGAAGACTCGGGGATAATTCGGAAAAAAGGATTGTTATTTCTCGCGAAGCGATAAGGATTTATTATATTTATTTACGCTATAAAAAATATAAGCAAAATAATGTAATTGAATTAGAAGAAGAAACAAAGAAAATAATATTCGAAGAAGCAGGGAAATATATTTCGAAGAAAGAAATAATTAAATTGGATAATCCGGATATTATTATTCGATTGCTTTTCGATAAATTATTAGGAGGAAATATAGAGGATTCCATTAATATATTTAATAAATTTTTAAAACTGACAGCGGATGGATACGAAATAGTTTTTGACGATGGAGGATCTGAATTAATATCCGTTATTGAGCATATTTACGGAAAAGCGTCGAATGTTTATTCATATGAAGATTTTCTGACGAAAGCAGAAAATGTGAAAATCATTATTGCATTGATTCAGAATTCTAAGACATATAGTAAAACAGAAAAAGATGGAAAAGGGAAATATCAGTTTATTGAGTACAGAAGTGTACGTGATTCAATTAGAGGTTGGGCTGCCTTGAATAGTATTTAATATGTGGAATCATTTTAAAAGAGATATTAGCAATAAGAGAATAATATGCTATGGGGCTGGAAATAACGCAAACGTTATGTTGAATTGTGAACAATTCAGCCCTTTTTTGGATAAAATTATATTTTTCGTGGATCAAGATAACTCAAAACAAAATATAAGTATAGAAAATAAATCTTTTTCTATTTGTTTGCCTGATATTCTAAATTGTCCTACGAAAGATACAGTAATACTAATAACTATTACAGATTATAAAAGAACGGAAGAAGAACTAATTCAAAAAGGCTGGGTTTGCTATTGCTGGAAACAAATAAGCCTTGATATTGAATTTGATCGAATAGAAGAAGAATTGTCATTATGTAAAAATGACAGAAGATTGTTTTTATTAAACACTCCAGATTATCCGAATTTGGGTGACCATGCCATTGTTCTTGGGGAAAGAGATTTTTTACAAAGGATTAATGGAAAAGTAATTGAAATAGGATCAAGTTTTTGTGGTTCAGAGGGAATAGAGAGATTAAAAGGTTATGTGCGGGGAAAGGATGTAATTTTTATTCAAGGTGGAGGAAATATGGGTTCGTTATGGCGGACCTGCGAAAACAATATTAGGACCATAGTAAGTACAATAAAAAATACTCCTATTATAATTTTCCCGCAGTCTATTTTTTATGGTAATTCCGAAGAGGAGCAAGAATATTTAAAAGAATCTTTGAGGGTGTATAATAGTCATCCAAATCTTCTGATTTGTGCTAGAGATAAACAGAGTCAGATGTTTATGGAAAAGTATTATAGATGTAAAACAATGCTTATTCCGGATATGGTGTTAAGAATTAATAGAACAAATATTTGCAACAATCGAAATGGAATAGGGTTATTGCTTAGGGAAGACAAAGAAAGGTTAATTAGTGATGAGTTCAGAATGTTATTGGAAAATGAAATACAAAGAAGAAAAAAGAAGATTATAAGGATATCGCATCATACAGATTATCTTAAAGAAAGTAGAGAAAAAAGGTTTGAGAGAATGATGGGAGTCTACTCGTCATGCGAAATGATCTTTACGGATAGACTTCATGGAATGATATTTTCAGCAATTACAGGAACACCTTGTGTTTTCTTTGATAATAGTTATGGCAAATTATCAGCCCTTTATAAAAGTTGGTTGACAGATATTCCGTACATATACAGGGGAAGAACGGAGAAGGAAGAAATCAATTCTTATTTGGATAGAGCGCTTAAAAAAGAACAGTCATCAAAGGTTTATCCCATATTCGAGAATTATTATGAACCATTATTGAATTACATAAATGAGGAGGTTTTGAATGTATAGCATAAAAAGATTTTTTGATTGCCAAGTTCCGGTCAATCGATGCAATTTTGAATGCGATTATTGTACAGTTGGGCAATGGAAGAAAGTTCAGGGGGAAGGCCCGACTCAGTATACACCTTTTAAATATTCTATAGAACAGATGGGAAAGGCACTATCCCCAGAGAGACTAGGCGGAACCTGTGCATTCAACTTATGCGGAAATGGTGAAACATTTTTTCATCCGCAAATATTGGAGTTTGCCGAAACACTATTGAAGATGGGTCATTTTGTGTCTATAGTGACAAACGGAACAGTTACACCTGCAATAGATTATCTATGCAATTTGGATGAAGAAATAAAATCAAGAATATTTATAAAGTTCTCTTTTCATTATATTGAGTTGAAGAAAAGAAATTTTCTGAAAATGTATTTTGATAATGTAAAAAAAGCACATAAATCAGGCTTATCGCTGACTGTTGAACTGGTAGCTTCAGATCAAAATGTTTCATATATTGATGAAATTAAAAAAATTTGTCTAGATGAGCTTGGGGTGCTTTGTCATTTGACTGATCCAAGATTGAATACTGATTCGGAAATAAAACACCTTACGGAGATGCCCATGGAGGAACATCTAAAAGTTTGGGAACAGTTTGATTCAGCATTATTTGATTATCGACAGGCTACGTGGGGTCAGAGCAGAAGAAATGATTTTTGTTATGGAGGAGTATGGTCGTTTAACTTAAGCTTGAGTACCGGAAAGCTAAAGCAGTGTTATAGAAATTCAGATACTATCCAATACATTTTTGAGTGCGTGGATGAGCCAATCCACTTTATTCCTAGAGGTTGCCATTGTTCGTTTGCCCACTGTTTCAATAGCCATGTTTTTGATTGTCTGTGTGGTGTGATTCCTGAAATAGACTCTCCTTTTTATGCAGAATTACGTAATCGTATTTTGCCAGATGGAACAGAGTGGATAAAAGGGCCTTACAAAGAAATCTATAATGAAAAAGTTTGTAAAAATAATTCCTTGTATTCAAACGAAGAAAAAATCTTGGCTAATGGTGTGATAGATCTTCACAACAATTATGAGCCCCAAGAAGTGTTTGACTCTTTGATGAACAAAAGGGTTAAAGAGTTAATGAAAGAAAAAGAGGTTTTTGTTTTTGGAGAGGATTTTGCAGCAGAGTATTTAACGAATAAACTGAATATTCCTCAAACTAGACAATTAACGGATGAAGAAAAAGCAATGATAATTGTTACGGATTTTGAACACTTTCCTGAAATAAAGAGAAAAATGTTAGAAGAAAATATAACGGTAGATATAGTAAGTATTGTTGATTTAATATTATTAAGATAAAACTCAAAAAAGAGGTTTCGAGTGAATATTTTAAACGCCAACCAAGATACTTTGGCAGAGTATATAAAACATAATAACAAAAAAATAATATTATACGGAGCAGGGGCAGTGTGTAAAACATTTGTTTCGTATTATTTATCAACATATGGATTATCAGAAAGGGTATTATTTGCTGTTGATAGTAATGTAAATAAATATGGAACCCACATTGCAGTTGGAGAAAAAACAATTATTGTAAATTGCATTGAAGAATTGAGAAAATGCAAGGAAAACTATTGTATCTTCATAACAAACGGAGATTTTTATTCTTCAATTAAACAACTTGATCAAATAGAAGAATTAAAGCAGGTTGAAGCATTTTTAATTGCAGCTATTCAGATGCAGAGAAAAAATACTGACGAAACACAAATATTTAAAGATTTTGAAAAGCCGACTATTCCCAAGGTGATAAACTATTGCTGGTTTTCGGGAAATCCCCTTCCAGATAATTTGAAAAGATGTATTGATTCTTGGCACACAAAATGTCCTGATTATGAAATCGTCGAATGGAATGAAGAAAACTATGATGTAAGTAAAACGAGATATACAGAGGAAGCGTATAAATCAAAAAAATGGGCCTTTATTCCGGATATTGCCCGGTTGGATATTTTGTACAACCATGGTGGTTTTTATTTTGATACGGATGTTAGAATTATTAGGAATTTAGAGGAGTTAAGATATCAGGAGGCGTTTTGCTCAAGAGAAAGAGGCGGGCATGTGAATTTTGGAAGTGGATCTGGGTGCGTGAAAGGTAATTCTATAATCAAGAAAATATTGGACTTTAGAAAGGAGGAACCTTTTATTCTCCCTAACGGTGGATATAATACCGAGGCGAGTGGCTATTATGAAACGAAACCGTTGATGGATATGGGACTAGTTGTTGATGATGTCAACCAACAATTAAATGGAATAAATGTCTATTCGTCTTTATTTTTTTCTCCGTATAATTTTATAAATGGAGAAGACATTAGTAACGATAAAACTTTTTCGATTCACTATTTTAGGGCAAGCTGGGTTGAAAACGGGGATCTTGCACGTAAAGAAACAAGAGAAAAATATAATGAGATAATCCATGGTTTAAAGGAAATATGATGAGAAGATTTGTTTTTGGATGTGGCGGAGCTTTATATAATAATTGGGAGTTAATTAAGGACGAATACAAACCTGAAGCAATATTGGATAATAATCCGGGGAAATGGGGAAGGATAGACAATTTTACTGGATTGAAGTGTATGTCTCCAGAGGAAATAGCGGAAGATAGCAGAGTTTTAATTACAATAGGGGATCCGTATGCGGCTAATGCTGTCAAGATACAATTAGAAAAAAAAAGGGTTGAAGTATTAGAATTAGCAGTAGAACAACAGAAATGGATAAGTAAAAAGGACCTTCCAGATTCATTAATTGGGATTAAAAATACATCGGATAAGAGGATTATTCTCTTTAATACGCCTGAACATGATAATATAGGCGATCATATGATAGCTTTGTCGATGTTGGAATTTTTGAAAAAGTTTTTTGATGATTTCCACATTATTGAAGTGTCCGATAGAGAGTATGAACTATATCATAATAAAATAAAAGAATTTATAAATGTAACAGATATAATATTAATTTCTGGTGGTGGTTTTCTAGGCTCCCTTTGGTTATATAATGGAGAATGTAATGTTAGAAGCATCGTGAAAGAATATCCACATAATAGAATAATAGTGTTTCCCCAAACAATTTTCTTTGAAAAAAATGAGAGAGGCAGAAAGGAATTATCTATTAGCCAGAATATTTATATGAATTCATCAAATTTAACTTTATTAACCAGAGAATATGAGTCATATATTTTGGCGAAAAAAATAATGAATTCATCTGATCATGTGTATTTGTTTCCAGACTTTGCGCTATTTTATGAGTTCAGATGTTTGAATATAAGAGAAACTCCTAAAAAGAAAGCGTTGGTTTGTCTAAGAAATGACAAAGAAAGAATATTAGATGAGGAAATGAAAAGTAACGTGATAGAAATGCTTCAAAAGGATAATTGGGAAGTGGAATTCACTACAATGCATGCGGAGCATTTTTTTGGTAAAACAGACCGTAAAACTGTTGTAGATAATAAACTTAGACAGATCGAATCAGCCAATTTGGTTGTAACGGATACATTGCACTGTATGATTTCTTCTGCAGTTGCGGGAACACCATGCATTGCTTTTAATAATTCTACAGGAAAGGTCCATAATGTATGGAAATGGCTGGAAGAATTAGATTATATAAAGAAATGCAATAAAGCTAGCGATTTTCCTTGTATCCTCAAGACAATAGAAAAAGAAAAATTTGTTTTTGAATTAAAAGATAAGGAAAAATACTTAAATCAGATAAAAGAAATTATAAATGAGGAGTGAAGAATCCGTGCCAGAATTGAAGCGATTTATTAATTGCTATGTTCCAAATCAAGCGTGCAATTTCAAGTGTAATTATTGTTACATAGGACAAAAGAAAGTATTTGATAATACTATATTTGAATGTCAATATTCTTTGGATACTATGAAAAAAGCAACTTCTCTCGATCGAATGGGAGGTTTATGTATTTTTAACTTATGCGCAGGTGGGGAGACACTGTTATCTCCCAATATTATTCCAGTTATTCGTATGTTGCTTGAAAACGGACATAATGTATCTATTGTCACAAATGGAACAATGACACGTAATCTTGAGCAAATACTTCTTTTCCCTAGTGATTTGAACGAATTGTTGTATTTTAAGTTTTCGTTTCATTATTTTGAGCTTAATCGATTAAATAAAATGTCAGAATTTTTTGAAAATGTCTGGAAAGTAAGGGATGCTGGGATTTCTTTTTCGATAGATATTACACCTTGCGATGAATTAGTAGAATTTATTCCTGAAATTAAGAGGATTTTCTCGGAGAAAATGAACGGGGCTATGCCACATATATCTGTTGCAAGAGATACAACTACTAACGAGTTAAGAATACTATCTAAGTACACAAAGGAACAATATAAAGAAATTTGGTCGGTTTTTGATTCTGCTAAATTTGATTACAAGATTAAGGAATTTTTGAAACCGCATAAAGAGTACTGTTTTGCTGGAGATAAGAGTTTTTCGTTGGAATTGTCTACGGGTAACTGCAGAATCTGTGATGGTGCCCCCATTCCAGAAGAAATGAATTTCTATAATTTATATAAGAATCCGGACGAAGAAATACCTTTTAAGCAAATTGGAAACAAATGTCCTATGGCGCATTGCTATAATTGTCATGCGCTTTTAACATTGGGAACTATTCCCAACCTAATAACGCCAACTTATGCTGAAATGCTTGACCGTGTTGATAATAATGGAAAGCATTGGTTAACAACTACAATAAGAGAATTATATTCTCAAAGATTATCATAGTGAGGAATTTATGAATACAATTCATATTTCGATAGATGATGTCAAAGGCATATTTAAAGCGCTGTCGGAAGAAAACTTAAATAGCATTTTTGAAACTAGAACTATGGATTTCTTGGAAAAAATGCACTCTATTTATGGAACTAGGTTTGACTTATATTGTACATGCAAAGATAAAGGATATTTATTTCATAATAATTCAGATAGGTATTTAAATGAATTCAAAAAAATAAATGAATGGATACAATTTGGCTATCATTGTTATGACGAGAATGAATTTTTTGATGCCCAATATGAAGAACATATAAGAGCGTTTGTAAATGATTTAGAATTTGTAACCGGTCATAAAAAAATTTCGAATATTACAAGATTGCATGGTTTTTATGGCGAAAAGAATGAATGCTTATATCTGAAGAAATATGGAGTTGATACCTTTCTTACCTCAGATGAAGGTCGTGATAGCTACTATTTGAATCGCAGGCAAAATGATTTATTAAGGGAAAAAGGTATATATTGCGATAAGGAAAACGGTTTAACTTTTATTAGCTCATGTGTTAGATTGGAAGATGTAGAGGATATTCAACGAGAGATAGAAATTGTAAAAGAAAAAAGAGAAGGGATTATAGCGGTATTTACTCATGAATGGCAATTGGACAGAGAGGATATTAGGGATAAATTTGAGATTTGCTGTAAGATAGAGGAAAAAAATAGATAAAGAAACTATTAAGGGAAAAAGATCAAGCTTGTAGTAGACGAAAAAGATAATGACTAATTCAAAACACAAGTAGTTTGTATTAGTATTGTTGAAGGTTATATAGAGGATAGCACATGGTAGTAGCAATAATTCTTTCAGGCGGTACGGGATCACGTATCGGTCTTGATGTTCCCAAACAGTATATAAATATCAAGGACAGAATGCTTATAAACTATTCTTTGGATGCCGTTGCCAATTGCGATGCAATCGACCTGTTTTGTGTTGTTGCTGCATCTCTTTGGAGGGATAAGATAGAGACAAGCTTTTCAAAAGCCTGCAAAAGCAAATTTGTCGGTTTTGCCAATCCCGGAGAAACAAGACAGCTTTCCATAGTAAGCGGTATGATGCTTATTAAAGATTACTGTCATAAGAACGGCATTACAGCAGATACGGTAGTTATCCATGACGCGGCGAGACCCAATGTATCCGCATTTATGTTGGAAGATTATATTAAAGCACTTGACGGACATGACGGCATAATGCCGGTTCTTCCCATGAAAGATACGGTTTATTTGAGCAAGGACGGAAATACAGTATCGGAATTGCTTAACAGAAAAGAGATCTTTGCGGGTCAGGCTCCGGAAGTTTTTGCCTTTGGCAAATATCTTAAGGCGAACGAGGAACTGATGCCCGAGATGATAAAAACCATTAACGGTTCTACGGAGCCTGCTATTCTGGCAGGCATGGATGTAGCAATGGTTGAAGGAAGCGAAAAGAATTATAAGATCACGACGAAAGACGATCTGGATAGATTCGTTCAGGAACAAAACGCAAGATAAAGAAGGCAGACGATGAAAGCATACGTATTACACGGAATTAACGATATAAAGTTTGAGGATGTTAAAAAGCCCGTACCCCGTGAAAACGAGGTGCTTCTTAAAGTGTGTGCCGCCGGTATCTGCGGATCTGATATTCCGAGGATCTATAAAAACGGAGCGCATGTACATCCTATAATTCCGGGACACGAGTTTGCCGGTATCGTCGAAGCTGTCGGAGACAGAAAGAATGCTGATCTTGTAGGGAAAAGAATGGGTGTTTTCCCTCTGATCCCATGTATGGAATGCGACCAGTGCAAAGCAAGACAGTACGAGATGTGCAGGAAATACAACTATCTGGGCTCAAGATGCAACGGTGCATTTGCGGAATATGTTTCAGTTCCTGTCTGGAATCTTATTGAACTTCCTGATTCGGTTTCATATGAAGAGGCAGCCATGCTCGAACCTTTTTCAGTGGCAGCGCATGCTATGAGGGCTATGATTGATGATAATACTGATCGAAATGCAGCTGTTCTTGTGTGGGGTGCCGGAACAATAGGAATGATGCTGGTAATGCTTCTTAAAGCGGAAGGATTTAATAACATTTTTTGCGTTGCAAGCAAATCCTATCAGGCCGAAACTCTGAACGAAAAAGTTGGAATTGAAAAAGAAAATATATTTGAAGGAACAGATAAGGATAAAGTTAAGGAATGGATAAAAGAAAAATCTGGCACAGGTGCTAAGATTGCTTTTGAATGTGTCGGAAAGAATGAGACATATGCTGCTGTCATTGAGAATGCAGCTCCTTTGTCGAACATTATGCTGGTTGGCAATCCGGCATCTGATATGTCTCTTCCAAGAGATTTATATTGGAAAATATTAAGAAGCCAGCTTACGATAAAAGGTACCTGGAACTCATCATTTACGAAAGAAGAAAGCGACGACTGGCATTATGTTTTAGGCAAATTGTCCAATGATGAAATGGCTGCCGAAGATTTGATAAGCCACAGATTTAAACTCGAAAATCTCTCCGACGGATTTGAAATCATGCGCGACAAATCCGAGAATTATATAAAGTGCATGTATGTAAAATAGTGGTATTCATTTGCTCTTTAATGTCAATATATTGACATCACCTCTCTGTGATGTTATATTAACTTCACTCGAGGGTTCTCCTCGACCAATCCGAAAGGATTGTATTTCCCTATTTAGTATTAAAAAATTGAGGCCTATTTTTGTGTGTTTTCTCAATTGAAGGACATTTTTTATTTTTGTATAATGAAAGGAGATTTTATGCCTATTGAAACTGATAATGAATTTTTAAACCGCAATCGAAAATCAACTTTGTTTTGTTTGATTTTCGGAAGGCATGAAAACAGAAAATGGACTTTGGATCTTTACAACGCCATTAACAATTCGCATTACACAAATCCGGATGAAATTACATTAAATACTCTTGAAGATGCGTTGTATATGGGGAT
>AUXO012914234.1_pt1 | contig 11545 bp, 7 predicted proteins | sample 768731 | NCBI WGS metagenome assembly AUXO01 (sample SAMN02715735, study PRJNA202380) | gut metagenome | biome: sheep rumen | host: Ovis aries | place: New Zealand: Palmerston North | reverse complement strand
AAGACTGCCTCCAAGATGGTTGACATGTTCCATGAGGTGGGACTGGTATCATCCGTTCCTAATTGCCGTACCACTGTCTTCACAGTCCACTGTGTGGCCAGTTGGTATATCGGCAATCAGGTTGTCCGCAATACGCATTACTCACGCCATCCCCAGGTCGAGCAGCGCATCAAGGCTAACCACAAAGGCATGGATGCCGTTGCTGTCAATGAAGCCAATGCAGCGATTGCTGACAATGCAGTAATTGATGCCAATGCTGCGATTGATAACAAGTCGGCTGTTGATGCCAATGACAACCATTCCTTATCCCTTTCTTCTAATGAGATTGATTTGGGAGAGTCCGCACATCAATCAGATGGGCAAACCATCGAACAAAGGGATGGGTACACCACTAAGCATTCTGACCCTGTAAGCTGTGACAATTCTAATGAAGGTAACGGCAGGGAAAAGGAACTATTCAATGATGGTGACGAGCCGACCACCCAGAATGAAGAAAACCTTTCCCCATCCATCACCTTAGAAGAAGCCGCCTCTGGCAGCTACAGCCCAGAGAACGAAGTGCAGCCTTCCTTTGGACTGACTGGCAAGAGCAATACGGATGCTACCGCCACGGCACAAGCCTAAACGATTGCCGAGAATGCCGTGTGAATACTTCAAGGGCTTGGGACGACCCGAAGGGAGCCTGAATTTTCGTACTCTCTAAACAAGAAGTGTCAATGTCAGACAATCCGCTCCGCTACTTGCCCGACTGTTTGACCTCTTGCAATACTCGCAGGCTCGCATTGGGTTGTCCAAGCCCAGTTAATTACCTATAAATAAAGCCATTTACCAATGGAACAGAAGTTAGAACATAAAGGGCGCAATCCACGTATCACCGTGTGCTATACGCCCGAAGAGAATGAAAGGATTGTCAGCATGGCTGAAGCCTGTGGGCTGAAGAAAAGCCAGTACATCCATGACACCTCCCTGGGGTATGAGCCGAAGGCGTTGATGACCGACAAGGAGGCTGATGCCCTCATATCACTGAAAGCTGCCCGAGGTGAACTTGTTCTGATTAAGAATGCCCTTCATGGTACTCCACAGGAACAGCGAAAGAAATACTTCCGCAACGAGCAGTTCATGAAGCAGTGGATGGAAGGCGTAAACAGCCTGATACGCAGAATGGCCGAGATAGAAGGAATGTTCAAAAGATAATCAGGTATGATAGCCAAAGCAAAGCCTATAGCCCATGGTGCCGCCATGACGAATTATGCCACCAAGCATAACCGTGCAGACATCGTGCTGACACGCAACCTTGACGAGGGGTTTACCCCTCTCGCCATGTGGGGAGCGATGGAAACCATACACCAGAAGTATGCCCCGAAATTCAGGCGGAAGCCCTTCAAGAAGCCGACCCTCAGACTGGAGGTTTCCCCATCCCTTGAAGAGACCAAAGGCTGGACGCTAAATGACTGGTACCAATATGCGCTGCGGTTTCTCGCAGAGTTCAAGAAGGTTGCCCAGACCAAGGACGGCAAGAAGAAGGGAAGCGGCAAGTTCAATCTGGACAGGGCACAGATATTTGCCTGTCTTCACTTTGATGCGAAGTCCGGCATCCCTCACCTTCACATCATCATCAACCGCATCGACCTGGACGGCAATCTGATGAACGACTCCTTCATCGGGGAAAAAGCAACCAAGGCTGCCCACACCATCAACGTAGAACGTGGATGGGAGCTGCCCGAGGATATTCATGAGGCTCACCTGAAAGAGATAACGGATGCCTGTTACGACATACTTCGCAGTATGCCAAGTTACGATTGGGACAGTTATAAGCACTGCCTTGAAAGGTGTGGCTACAAGGTGCATGAGCAGCGTGACAAGCAAGGCGTTTTGCATGGGTACACCGTACTTCGTGGCAACTCCCGCTTCAAGTCATCCATCTTGGGTAAAGGCCGCAACCTGACATCTACCAAGCTGGAAGACACATGGAAGAATCTGCGTCCTGTCGCTCCGAGGGCTGAGAAACCCAGTACTGCCGTGGGCACCTCCAGAACCGCAGGAAGAAAGTCACTCGTTGAACGCTATGCCGAGCGTCTGAATGCTGCCCAACCGAAGCAGGAAGCCCCATCTAAATTCAGGAAGATAGTGCCTGTTGACGGCAAGAATTATTCCATCACTATGCCGTTGGAGGCATACAGGGCTTTAGAGAACGCCATCGAAATGCCCGACGAGTCTGTGCCATTCGAGAATGTCTTGCATACGGCCATGCTGCTGTTCATGAACTATGTCGATGCAGCCACCACCGTATCAGAATCCTGTGGTGGCGGTGGGAGCACGCCGTCAAACTGGGGCAAGGATAAGGACGAGGACGAACGCGACTGGGCACGTCGCTGCGCCAACCATGCCAACTGGCTATGTAAGCCTATGGCCAGGTCAGTAAGAAGAAACACAGGGTATCACCGTTAAAAACAAACCATTATGAGTAACAAATATGCTAACCTTGTTGAGGAAATCAACAAGCAGGAAGAAATTGCCGAGCAGAAAGAGAACCTGACGGAGCAGTTAAGCCAAGTCACTAATAATGTGAATGATGTGAAGGAAATCGTCGGCAAACTTGAAATGGCCATTGAAGATTTGAAAAAGATAGTACCAGCCGTCACTGCTGCCAGCCAAAGCACCGACAACGCCGTGGAGGCCATCACTCAGGCTATTCTTGACAGCCGGGATGTCGTTTTTACGAACAAACTGGATGATGAATCTGTACAGCAGTTGCAGACCAAGTATGCCGAGTATTCCACGAAAGAAGCGGAACTATACAAGCAGCATGGTAATAACATTGCAACAATGCTCGAACATAACGTGAACAGATGTTATGAAATTATCAACAGGGGCGATGGCGCATATCTCGGCAGGAAAACCTTCTTGCGGCTGTTTATTGCATTCTGGATATGTTCTGTCATCATCGTATTAGAGATAGTCTATGGCCTGTTGATATTGTTTGGGGGGCTTTGAAGAAAGTCCGAATGTATTACCACTAAAAACTCAGAGCAACCGTTTTGGCTGCTCTGAGCTTAATTATAGCAGTTATCTGCTGTTACTTCACCAATATCTTCTTGCCGTTTCTGATGTAGATGCCGCATTTGGGTTGCCCGCTGATGATGCGTCCACTGAGGTCATAGACAGGGTGGTTGCTGACCGCATTGCTTTGACAGACGGCAATTTCTTCAATGCCGCTTGCATCCTTCATTTCGGCATAGAGCGTGCTGTCGGCTGTTACCGTGGTGACGATGTCGCCGTCGGGGGCTGTGTGCCATGTGATCACCCATGTGCCGGTGGCATCGAGGGTGGGCAGCGTGCCGTTGGTGAAGAGCGAGTCAGCCTCGGTGCTTAGGTTAGTGGTGTAAAGCACCTTATACACCTTCATGCCGTCAACCACAGGAATGGTGTCTGCCTCGCCGGCATTTGGCTCGGTGCCGAGGTTCTGGCCGAAGGCGTCACCCAAGAGCCACGCCACCTCGCCCGAGAGCAGCTGCTCCTGGCTGACGAGTGTCTGCCCGTCGGTTATTGCGTACTCGTATGTGGAGTAGTTGTTGCTGACGTTATTCTTGCTGTATCCTCCGCCTACGCAGGCACCGCGATCGCTGCTGGCCGTAATCTTGCCCACGCTGAGGCAGTTGGCCACTACGCTGGTGAGGAAGTTGCTGCCAACAATACCACCTGCTTTTGAAATAGCAGTAACGTTGCCGGTGTTGATGCTGTTCGTTGTGTAGGAAATGCCGTCCCAGTGGTAGGCTGAGACGCCTCCGGCCACGCCTGCGGTAGCTACCACCTCAGCATGGTTGGTGCAGCGGTCTACGCTTGTCTCGTCTTGGAATGCCACGATGCCGGCCACATACTGCTTGCCGCGCACCTGTCCGCCAACGGTGAGGCGGCTTATCGCTGCCTGCTGGCAGTAGCCAAAGAGAGCCTGGTGCGTGTCGTTGGGGCGGTCTATGTAGAGCCCGCTTATGGTGTGTCCCTGTCCGTCGAACCTGCCGCGATAGGCCACGGTCTTGTTCTGACCGCCGATGGGTGTCCAGTCATAGTCGGCCAGGTCGATGTCGGCCGTGAGCACCGCGCTGGTTGTGTATTTGGCACTGTCGTTCACCTCGGTGGCAAGCCATGCCAACTCAGCGGCGGTGCTGATGAGCAGTGTGTCGCCATCGGTAGCCGGCTGTGATGTCTCTGTGCCGTCCCACGCCTCCGGGGTGGAGGCAACCTCCATGTTTATTGCCACTGTCTGCTCGCCCTCAGCGTCGTCGCCGATGGTGAACTGTGTGCGGCAGCAGCGATAGCCTTTCTTTGCGGCAGTGACGGTGTAGGTGCCGTAGGTGGCAGTGTAGGTGCCGTCGCCGTTGTCGGTTACGTCGGGCGAGAAGCTGAGGCGGCAGTCCTCCACGTTGGCCACGGGGCGCACGATGAAGTTCGTCACCGGCGATATGTTGAGGTGCACCTCAGGAATGGCACCGAAGTAGGTCTTGTGGGCCACGGCAGTGAAATTGGCCGAGCGGCCTCCGCTGCGCGTGGTGTTGCGGTGATTGCCTATGGGGTCGCCGTAGCCGTTCACCTGTATGACGCCCTCGCTCATCACCAGCTCGGGCGCGGCCTCGGTGTCGTAGTCAGAGGGAATGTCGATGGTTACGGCCTGTGCCGATGCGGCCGAGCCGAAGGTGTACTGGTTGGGACTGAGGATGAGCGACGTGCCGTTGGGTGTGCCGTTGTAGGTGACGTAGGCCGACATATTGTAAATGCCCGCCATCTTGTTGGCCGGGTGGCGCAGTCCGCTGTACTGAATCTTCACCTTGTCACCGGGCTGGAAGATCTGGCTGCCCTCGCGCGAGGCGTTTACTATTTCTCTATGGCACTGCTTGGCTGTGAGCACCTGGTAGACGCTGTTGCCTGCGGCATCGGTGAGGCGCACTATCTGGCGACCTTCCTTTAATAATAATGTGTAGGAGCCGTCGTCGTTCTTCGTCACGCCCTCGGCCGAGAAGCCGTTGTAGGTGGCCATGCGCTCGCCAATGGTGGGATAGGCTATCTCCACGCTGCTCACGCCGGTGGGGGTGAAGGTATAGCTGTAGCCCTCCTCTGTGTCAAGGTAATAAAACACGTCGTGCTCGGCATCGACATACTTGCCTGCCAGCTTCTTCGTGTCCTCGTTGTAGGCCTCATTGATGGTCATGTTGGGGTCGGCGGTGCTTTCGCTGCCGCCCACCGTCACCACGAAGGCTGCGGTATTCTCCGGCCAGATGGCGCTCCAGTATTCGCCGCCCATGTAGTTGGTCTTTTCCTGCTTGCCCGAGGCGTAGTAATTTAAGCCGATGGCATCGTAGGTGACGAGCACTATTGCCGTACCCTCGCCCACTGCCTTCAGGTTGGCCCAGGGATCTGCACCTGTTTCGCCCTTCTCAACAGTCACCACGCCGGTGCTGGGCTGGCCGTCCAGTCCGATGACGGTGTAGTGGAAGTCGGGCTCCATGAAGTAGTTGTTGGTGGAGTTGTCGGTGAGCTGCCACGAGCGCAGGGCCAGCAGGTCGTGCGTCTCTCCATGACTGAGGCGCAGGTGTCCGCGCTCATTGATGTTGAGGAAGATGTCACCCGTCTCGTAGCCGCCGTTCCATGTCACGTCGTGCTTGATGGTCTGCGGGTCGAAGGCCTTGTAGTCGTCGTCGGTGAAAGCCAGCTGCGGGCGCTTCGTTTCGTCGGCGTTCATGGTGAAATAGCCCGCCTGCGTCAGTTCGCCCTCGCGCCATGTGCGGTAGTTGTACACCTGGCTGGCTGCAAGCTTGTAGGTCACGGTCTTCTGCGTGCCTTCCGTCTTCTCGGCGAGCGGCTCCATCTTGCTGAAGGGCAGGTAGTGAGCGGCCTTGGTGCCCACGAAGAGACCTGCATCGGCAGGCAGTGTTATGCTGTATTCATAGCCCATCGGTATGGCACCCTGCACGTTGACGTTTGCCGTGAGCGTGCCCTGGCGCTGCAAGGCCATGTAGCCCTCTTCCTGATGGGCAGCGTTGGGAGTAAGGGTGGCGTAGTAGCTGTTGCCCACGAAGGCCAGGAAGGTGCGGCGTCCTGCCGTCACGCTCTGGCCGAGGGTCTGCGCCACGGTCTCCCCCTCGCGCGTGTTGATAACAACGCTTACGGTGTAGTCCTCGTCGATGGTCCATCCCGAGTTGCTGGCATAGGTGGTGCAGGTAAGCACTGAGAAGGCCTGCTCCTCGTCGCTCTCCGTCACGTCGAGCTCGATGGTGCCGTTCACGGTCTCGCCGTCGGTACCCAATGCTGTGAGTACGTAGGTGGCAGCGGGTGCAGAGAAGGTGTAGGTCATGCCGTCGCGTTCGCCCACGTTGATGGTCTGTCCGCTGGCTTTATCAGCGAGTGTCATCGTGGGCGACGTGCGGTTCATCGTCACCTTCACCGTGGCGGCATTGGTGGCAAAACCGATCATTGCCAGCGCAATGGTTGTAAATAAGGTTTTCTTCATGGTGGTGCAGATATTGGGAAAAGCATATATCTGCGCCACTGCTTGTGCGCAGATATATGCCTGATGACTTGGTTATCCCTTTACTTCATGAGCATTTTCTTGCCATTCTTCACATAGATGCCACCCTTGGTGGGTTGGGCTACGCGAACACCCTGGAGGGTGTAATAGTCAGAAGACTTTACCTTAGCATTCACCTGCTCATCTATGCCTGTAGTACCATCAATATTGTAATAAACAAATATTTTTCCTATGCTGATTGCTTTATTATATGATTCTTTTTCTGACACGTTGACATTTTCTATTTTTAATTCTATTTTTTCATTGCAGTCAACAGGCGTGCTTTCATAAAAATTGAAATCCAATTCTGCCGAGCTACTAACAGACGTGCCATAATCGTTAGTAAGGTTTTTCATTCCACTTGCATACCAAGCAATATCTGCAACATCTGTCCCATCGATAGCGGCAATTATTTTGCCTGCACCACCTCTTGTAGAAGGTGTCCCCACAGCTGCCTTAAGTGCTGTGATTTTTGTTCCTTCTGACAATCCAGTCATTGTCATTGTTGCTTTTTGCCCCGCTTCTAATTGATTAGGCATCGTTGATTCTGAAACATATTCAAACTCAAAATCATCAGGTACGTCGCCTTCTGTTTCGCCATAAAAATATTGGTTATGATCATCATCAAAGGCCGTCTTCACGATAACTGAAAAATATTTATCATTCGACTCTTCTGCTTTCTTTCGTGAAGCCTTTGCCATTCGATTATTTAAAGAGGGTGTCCTAACTGTTACATCATCATATGCAAAGTAAGCAGGAAGCGAAAAACCATATCCATTGTTTACTTCGCTTTCCATATTGAAAGTAACTTTCGTAATTGGCTGATTTGGATTGGTGATATTGTCTTCGTTCCAATCCCATTTTGTCCATGTTGTCACAACAGTTCCATCATCATTAACGAGTGGAAAGGTCTTGGTGAATAGCAATGTGTTGCCATCGTATCCTTTTGCTATAATATCTACATAATCATCATCGGATAAAGGAGTGGTCAAAGAATTTCCATTAAGCATGCAATTAACCATATAAACAGTGTTGTTAATCCACATACTGTCAATGTATCTTGCTGTTCCATCACCAAAGGTGACATAAGGAAGGTTTGGAGCCGAATAACCAGAGTTGTCTGAATATCCAAAGTGAACACAGAAATTATCAGATCCATTATGCCCCTGACCTCCCTGTCCACTCGAAGAGATGCTGTCAGGAACATACACAGAAAGTTGATGTAAATAGTCGCCATGACTGAGGTTACCGTCCCAGTAGTTGGAAATGGCATGTCCGCCACCCCAATACATTGTCACACCATAGTTCTCGGGCAACTCGTGGTATAGATAGGTGTTTCCCTTGTCGTACCACTTGTAGTTAGTGCTGGTGTACACAACTGCGGTGTCGCCGTGGTTTTCGCCATAGAGCAGGTCGCCACCATACTGAGGGCTGTCGATGAGTGACGACCAGAAATCGCTGGTGTGATGCAAATAGTTTTCAACACCACCAACATAGTTGCTGTCCTCAAATGTAAGAATTGCTGAACTCTGCGCAAAGGCAGATGCCACGGCTGCAAGGCACAGAGCCATGAAAGTTAAGAATTTCTTCATACTTTTTTGTTTTTAGTGAATAATAGATGTTGTTTATGTCACAAACTACTTTGTGATTGTTTTTTCAATGTGCCAGAATCTTCCGCCCATTGCGCAGGTAGACGTGCCCCTTCTGCGGAGTAGCCACGCGGCGGCCTTGCAGGTCAAAGCATTTACCATCTGCTGATTTACCATTTACGATTTCTCTGATTCCGCTGAACTGCTGTCCGTCGGGCGGGAGAGCGAGCAGGTGGCCGGGGTTGATGTACACCTTGTGCTTGCCCAGCAGGCGGCCCTCGGGGCTCCACTGCACCAGCTGGCCGGCGGCGGCGAAGGAGCCGGCATCGGTGGCATAGAAGTAGCCGGTGTAGGGGTTCTGGTATACGGCGTAGGGCATGGTGAGCTGCTTCAGGTCGTTGAGCAGCGTGCCTATGCCTATCTCGCTGACGCCCACCACGCCGGCGGAGTGCATCAGGTCGGCAGGGTCGAGCAGGTTGTAGTCGAAGGTGTACTCGCTGGTGTAGTAGCTGAAGCGCGAGCCGATAGCGAGGAAGCGGCCGTCGGCAAGGGGGCAGTTGTAGGTGGCGGCGCATTCCAGTTTTACGAAACAGTCGGCATCGCCGCTGAGCGCCTTCTCGCAGTCGAAGACGAGGCAGCAGGCCCCCGTGTCGTAGTAGTCGCCGGGTGAGTTGATGAGCAGATACTGTCCGCTCTGCGACATCTTGCCGTAGAGGTTGATGACGTGGGTGTCGACGGTCTTCACCACCTGCATGGTCTCGGCATTGAGTATGCTCACCGTCGTCTCATAGTCGTGGTCTTCCTCGAAGGCGTAGCCGCCCGTGTTGGCCACGAAGAGGTGGCCCCGGTAGAGGGCTATGCCCTCCGGCTCGTAGCCCACCTCGGTGGCGGCGACCACCTTGTATCCGTTTTGCGTGTCGATCTTCGCCACATAGCCTTTCGTAAAGTACTTCATGCCCTGCGTGGTGCCGCACTCGTGGCCGTAGCTGCTGACATAGACGTAGCGGCCGTCGCTGCACAGCTTGCGGTTGTTGGGCACGTCCTCGGTGGCGGCCACGGCGCGGCCCTCGGGGGTGATGAACTGCACGATGTTGCTCCAGTTGATGGCTATGGCAATGAGGTTGTCGCTCACCTGGATGATGTCGTTGGGCGTGTCGCCCAGCTTGTAGCCGTTCTTGTCGCGGAACCACTGGTTGGACACCACGCTGCCGTTCTCGAAGTAGGTCACGCGGCCGTTGTCGCTCTGCCAGTTCCCCTCATTCAGCAGGATGATGCGCTCCTGGGCGCTAATGGTGCCTGCTGCGAGCAGGGCTATTATTATAAATAATGTGTAGCGCAGCTTCTTCATATTCCTAAAGTGAGTGTGAGTTTATAGTTGCGTCCCGGCATGGGGTAGCGCGGTATGTGTTCGTATTGCTCGTCGAGCACATCGCACACCTCAAGGCACGCCCCCACAGCGGTCTTGCCGATGTGGTGGGTGTAGGTGAGTTTCATGTCGATGTTGTGATAGGGCATCAGCACGTCGTCGGGGTCGGCATAGCTCCACATGCGCTCGCCCACGTAGAGATAGGAGGTGGTGAATTGCACGGTGCGCCAGCCCACGATGGCGGTGATGCCCGAAGAGAGCGTGGGCGAATAGCAGATGGGCTTGTCGTAAGTGTCCTCATCGTCGGGGTCGGTGCGGTTCACGTCGCGCTGCCATGTCAGCGAGGTAAGCAGCGAGAATTGCCACGGCCCCATATGGTAGCGCCCCTGGGCTGTGGCATTCAGTCCGCGGCAGAAGGTGTAGCCGTAGTTCATCATCGACCATGTGTAGGTGCCTTTCAGCGGTAGACATACGATGCGGTTCTCTATCTTGTTCTGATAGACATCGGCCTGGACAGAGACGTTCCAGTGCCGCGAGTCGTAGTGATACTCAGCACCGAGGTTCCACTGCTTGGTGTATTCGGGCTTCAGGTTGCGGTTGCCCACCTGCGTGTAGTAGAGGTCGTTGAGCGTGGGTGCGCGGAATATCTTCTTGTACCATGCACGCAACGTCAGACCCTGCCAAGTGTAAGATGCTGACACAGCGGGTGTCCAACGGTCGAGGGGGTCGGCGGCTCCAACATGGGCAAAAGTGAAGTCGTGGTAGTGCTGATGGAGCATCGACACGGCACCTTGCAGTCCGTGCCAGTTGGCCTGTGCCGCGATGACCTGCTTCTGGTCCAAGCGGAACACGTTGTCGAACTTCTTCAGGTCAGCCCACAGCTTGCTGTAGCGGATGTCATAGCTCGTGGAGAGCGTCAGCCACGACCACGGCTCGTAGGCATAGCACGCAGCACCGTAGCCATCCTGCTGGCGGTAGTGGTTGTCGACGCGGGCTGTGTTCTGGTTCTCGGGGTAGTCGGTACAGTAGCGCAGGTACTCGTTGGTGTACTTCGCGTTCACCTTTACGCGATGATGCTCCAGGAACTCCTGCTCGTAGCTGGCCTGCACGAAAAAGTCGCGGTCCCACTCACGGCCCACATTCACGTACTTGTCGCTCAGTCGTCTGACGATGCCGCCCGGACAGCCGCGCTCGGAGTCATAATAATAGATGTGTGAAGAAAAGCCACCCTTGAACAATGCGCCCTCTATGCGGCCATAGCGAATGTCGCTGTTGGCGCGGCGGCCCACGGTGTCTTCAAACTCGGAGTGATAACGGAAGGGATAGTCGCCGCGCGAGTCGGTGTATTCTCCATCAATAAAACCGCTCCAGCCTTTCCACTCAAACTGCGCGTTAGCCTTGGCCATCCAAGTGGAGAACGACGCACGGCGCAACTGCACGCTAAGCGAGTCTTTCGTGGGGCGACGGGTACGCAGATAGACAGTGGCACCGCTGGCATACTCCGATGCCGACTGACACTGGTCGAGTTTGTTGGCATTATAGAGCGACACGCTCTCCATCGACGAGAGCGAGAACTTGCCCAGATCAACGGTACCGTTTTGTGCATTGGTGACGCGGATGCCATCGACATAGATGCCCACGTGCTGCGCACCAAGCGACCGCACGTTGATGGTTTTCAGTCCACCCAGTCCGCCGTAGTCCTTTATCAACACACCGGCAAAATACTTCAGTGCGTCGGCTACGGAGGTGGTGCTCAGCGCCTGCAGGTCGGCTCCCTGCATGGTCTGTGAGGTGGCGATGGTGCGTGAGGGCTGGCGTGAAGTGACGGTCACCTCCTGCAAATGCTGTATGCTGTCGAGACGACCCGACTGTTTCGGTGCCTCAACATGCTGCGCGACCATTGTCTGCGTAAAGACGCAATACAATAGAAGCAAAAGATGCTTTGCAATTTGTTTTGTTCCTAACATTTCCAGTCTCAGCCCAACCCCAGGGGCTTTTGAATGACGATGCAAGAGGCAGGTCTTCTGACTT
>AUXO011726499.1_pt1 | contig 11545 bp, 13 predicted proteins | sample 768731 | NCBI WGS metagenome assembly AUXO01 (sample SAMN02715735, study PRJNA202380) | gut metagenome | biome: sheep rumen | host: Ovis aries | place: New Zealand: Palmerston North | reverse complement strand
CGGCTCGCCGTACCCGGACGAGTTTACGAGGAGCGCCGCCCGTGCGTTGAGCTGTGCCGCCGTCGGTTTTTCCTCGTAGGCATCTGAGTAGTCGTGCGTCACCACACGCCCGGAGCTCTTTCCGGTCTTCCACTGGATAGATCCGTATACCGTTCCCTGTTCTTCGTCAGTCCAAAAGGGAAGGATGCCGTCAACGACTCCGGAAAAATCTTCTTCCGCAGTCAGGCCCACGAGGTTCTTTCTATACCGCACCTGGAAGCCACGGTTGCTCCCTCTGTTCTGCTTCAGCGTGACGGTCAGGCCCTCGAAAACATACTCACCTCTATAGGTGTCCAGGATGGAGCCCTCTACGCCGCCCAGCGTGGTGCGGATCGCCTGCGGGATCTCCAAATTGAAGTTTGCCGTTGTGCTCTTCGTTGTGAGGAAGGTAAAAGGGCAATCAGTCATCGCGTTGTCGCTGAGTCCCTGCATGGCCGCCGCAGCACTGGAAGCCATAAAAGGCTTCACCGGGATGGCAGCCAGATCATAACTGATATGGTGGGCGTATACCGTGGAAACCCCTGCAATGGCCTTCTCGATCTTGTACACCCGGAAAGGCTCCGGCCCTCGATAAGGGGACGGTATTGCCGTGATGATGCTGCCCTCCTCGATCTCGCCATACAGAGGATCCGCTTTTGCTATTTCAAGCTCCAGCTCGAAGATCCCGTTGACCTCCTCGGTCACGATGGCACTGGTACAGCTCCGCAGCATCCCCTTCCCCAGGGAGGAGAAAACTGTTGCCGTTTTGTCGTATAAGCAAGGTATCATAACGTCCACCACCTCGGTTTCACGCTGATCTTTGTGATTCCGCCGCTGTAGCTAAAGTTAGTCTGGCCCTTCTCCAGAACGGGGAAGTCATACCCGGAGAGCGTTACCAAGCCGCTGTAGTTTGTATTTCCCCAGTAGACGAGGCAGTTCTCACAATCCACAATCAGCTTGTCCGGTATATTGGAGAAGGTTACCACCGTGCTGCCGACGTTGAGGACACCGGCACCGGAGCCCGTCACCTCTATCAGCGGACGCGCCGGCATGTACCCGTTCACCAGTGCCCCGCCGTTCGGAATCGTCCTATAAAAATCGCCGTTCTTTGTCCACCGCTGGGGCATGCAATTGAAGTGTATTATTCCCTTGCCGGTGAGCTTCAACTTTCTCTCAAACTGTAGAGGCTCGTCGCAATAGGCCATCCTGAAAAAATTGCTTTCCTGGGTGTCCTCCAGCCGTGCGTAACCTATCGGAGAGCCAAGCCATGAGCTTATGGACGCAAGCTTGCTCTCTACGTTCTTCACGAGCGAGACGGTATAAGCGGCCTCCGCGTTGGTATATGCCCCGGTATCATAAAGCAGCGCACCAGACCGTCCTGGTACGCTGTACTGCTCTACTATCTTGGAACCGGTGATGTATTCCGGTTCCCCTTCGATCTGGAGGCCCATGTCCAGAGAGTTTATACCGTTGAAAGTAAAGGATCCCCTCATGTCAAAGCCCCCTCTCTCACCTGTACACGGTGTTCCATTTTCTGCATCACGATGTCCGCGAGCTGTCTCACGTCCTGACCCTGTGCCCCGTACACGTTTATCACCGGCCCGGAGGATCCTACCGCGCTCCTTATCATCTGCATGAGGCTGTTGGTTCCTACCACTGTCTCGGATCCGGCCTCACCGGCTCCCAGGAGTTTCCCATCCTGCGCTCCGAAGATCGTAGGGGAGTTGAGGATCATGCCGTTTTTCATGGCTTTCGCATACCAGTCCACGGATATCTTGGGAATACTCACGAGACCCCCAAGGTTCTGCCACGTCCAAGAGAAGTGCGGCATTTTGATCTTGGGAAAGCTCCAAGAAAAATTGAAGAGTCCCCGGATCCTGTCCACCGCGTTGCTTATCGTGCTCTTGATGTTGTCGAAAGTGTTCTTTATCCCCTGACCAAGCTCCGAAGCCTTGGCCTTAACTGTGTCCCAGTTGGCGGCCAGTGCCGTGCCTATTGCTATGGCAGCGCCTACCGCAGCCACGACCATGCCGATAGGAGACATGAGGAAGGAGATAGCCCCGGCCACCTTGCCACACACGGAGATCACCGTACCGATTGTGGCTATCAACGGCCCTAGTGCTGCCGCAGCCAGGAGAATAGTTACAATCATGTCCTTGGTGCCCTGGTCAAGAGAATTGAACCAGTCAACGACCGACTGCACCCACTGGATAAGCTCCCTGACGTAGGGCATAAGGCCCTCCATGATGGAAAGCCCAAGCTCCTGAATTGCGGACATAAGCCGCGCAACATCGCCCTGTGTGTTGTCGCCCATGGTGTCGGCCATTGCCTGCGCTGCGCCTTCCGAGTCATAGACCGCCTGAGTCAGTGCGGCAAAATCTTCGGGGGAGGCGTTTACGATGGCCAGTAATCCAGAAAGGCCGGTCTGGCCCGACAGCATGGCCGCCGTTCTTGCCTTCTCAGCGGCCTCCGCTCCGTATGTCCTTGATATAAGCTCGTCCTGTGCCGCCGCGTACTCTGATTCTGTGAGCTGACCATCTTCATATTGCTGATCCAGCTCCGCCATCCTGGCGGAAAATTCTTCCGTCGGCACCATGAGGCCGTCAAAGCCTTCCCGAAGCTGTACCATGATGTCGTAGAACGAGTACATCTTGCCGTTCTCGTCCGCGAGGGTGACGCCCAGGTCATTCATGGCGTTTTGCACTTGGTCGGTAGGCTTAACCAGGTTGGTCAGCAATCTCCGGAGGGAGGTGCCGCCCTGGATTCCCTTTATACCTGCGTTGGCCATAAGGCCGAGAGCTATGGCGGTATCTTCCGCCTGGGTTCCGGTCTCCTCGAAGAGCGTACCCATGAGCGGCGCCGCATACTTGAAACTCTCACCAAGCATGGAAACGTTGGTGTTAGAGTTTGCGCTTGCCGCCGCCAGGATATCAACGAATTTCGTTGTGTCCTTAGACTCCAGTTTCAGAGCGGTCAAGGCATCGGTAACGATGTCGGAAGTTGTTCCCAGATCCTCACCGGATGCAATAGCCAGGTTGAGGACGCCGCCCAGGCCGTCAAGCATCTCCTGAGGCTCCCAGCCGGCCATGGCCATGTACTCCAGGGCCTGCCCGGACTCCGTGGCCGTAAACTTTGTACTCTTACCGTACTCTCTTGTAGCGGCGCTCAGTGCTTCCATTTCCTCCGCAGTTGCGCCTGAGATGGCCTGCACCTTGTCCATCTGTGCCTCATAGTCCGCGTAGAGCTTACCCGCAGCGCCAAATCCGGCAGCGATCGGAACGGTGACCTTCTGGGTCATGGCCATGCCTACGTCTGTCATCTTGCCGCCGATTTCTTCCATCTTCTTGCCAACGGCGGCAATTTGCTGACCGGCCACGCTGCCAAAATTGCGGTATTCCTTTGTGAGGCTCTTAAGTTGTGACTCGGTTTCCGCTATGTCTCGTTCGAGCGCCTGCTGCTGCGCTGCCGTCGTGCCGTCGTCTGCACTCTTAAGCTGTTCCAGCAGGGCCTTCTCTTCTTTGAGTTTATCCTTTGTGTCCTGGACTGCCTTCTTAAGGAGATCCTGCTTTTGCCTCAGGAGGTCGGTGTTTGTCGGATCCAGCTTAAGGAGCTTGTCCACGTCCTTAAGCTCTTTTTGTGTCCCGCTCAGGCTACTATTGAGTTTTTTCAGCGCGGTGGTAAACTTCGTCGTCTCTGCGCTGATCTGTATCGTTACGCCCCGAATCTTCGTAGCCATGTGGTCACCTCTTAGAAACTATTGAAATCGTCTTGCGTTGCAATTTCGCAATACTCACAATTATCGTTGTTGGATTCCGTTGCCAGGTCGTACACCTCTCCCTCTGTTATCATGTCCAGATCCCGGAGGGAAAGGCCCACCTGCAACGCTCGAAGTAAATAGAGCTGGGTGTTAAACTCCCGCTCTGTTACCTTCTGTTTTTTTTTGCCACGCTTGACGTGGTTTTCTGGGCGTTGTACAGCCCCAGTATATCCGGCGCGGCCTTAAGCAGGTCGGTCGGCTCCAGAACGTCAAGCCATGCGTAATAGTCTTCCTTGCAGAGCTTCGAAGCGTCTGCGCCTTCGCCCTGCCGTGTCATGATATAGGCCAGTTCCGGGATGTGGTCGGCAATGCTGGAGACTTCTGTGCCGTCCCATACTTCGCCACGTTCCTCCGCTTCCTTCCGTTCCCGTTCGGCCTTGTCCGCCTCTTTGGCTGCCTGGCTGCAAATCTTAAGCCAGTCATAACCAAAGACGTGCTTGTAGAGTACCGGAGTGAGCGCGGAAGCCTTAAACGGCAGCGCAAACTCTCCTACTTTTATCTCCTTGTACAACCTTCTCCTCCTTTACTCCGCCGGCTGGTAGACCGTGGTGAACCACGCCGTTGCCGCCGCCGTGCTGGTGGTTTCGCCGGTCTTGGCCTTAACGATGTCCTTATCCAGCGTTGCGTTATAGATCGGCAGAGCCATAATGTCCACCGTCTCGGTAACAGGCGTCACCGTTGCCTCCTTGGTCTGAGAGGACACGGACGGACGGGAAGCGACACAGTTATAGAGCACGTGCTTCGTGTTCGTGTTGTCGTTCTCAAACTGGAAGAGAAAAGCGAAGTGCTCAGGCTCCGCGTTCACGGTCTCGATGAGCACCCCGTTAGTATCTGCGGTCTCTCCAAGGATGTCCGTGCGGAAGTCGTCCGGGATAAGCGCAGACTCAAAGGAGCCCGTATAGCCGCCGTTGTTCGCGGACACATAATAGGCGATATTGTCCGCGTAAAAGATTTCCTGATCTCCTTCCCGATCCATGGAAAGGTTCACGGCGCCCTTCCAGGGCTTCGGAGTGCCATAGGTGGCGCTTCCGTCGGTGGTGGAGATAGTCGCCTTTGCGTAATAGCAATTCTTAAGACCATACTTAATCTTCGGCATTGATGATAACCTCCGTTACATAAAGGCATTCATAGAGCCCTTCCGACTCTATAAACTGCTCTTCTTTCTCGTAAACAAGATCGAGCCCTGCAAGGATCGCCTCCACAGCGGTCTCCTTTTCGAAGTCCTTATTTGCTGTGTAGAGCTCTATGTTAAGGCTTTCAACTCGTTGATAGTTGCCGTTATCCGCATATACGTCGTTCCGCTGCGGATAGTAGTAAATCAGATAGGGCGGCGGCGGTGCGCTGCCTTTCTGCCACTGGTAATAGGTGATTGGCAGGCCGGCAAGTTTCAGGCCTTCATATACATCCTGGTAAGTCATGTCATGATCTCCCTCAGCTTTCGCGCAAAAACGTCCCCGGCCTCGTCCTGCACCGGTGCCATGTGCACCTTCGGCGGCACTTCGCCAACATGGCGGCCACCGATATACAGTGCGTGCCCAAACTCCAGGAGGTGAGTAAGCTGATAGGCGTCCTTGTTGTAGACCGTCGCAAGGGCATCCGTGCGCCACTCCTTTACGTCGCAGCGCCATCCGGCTTTATACCGTCCGCCCTTTTTGGGGCTTGCCTTTTTCACATCCTTCACGAGTTGCTTACCGGTCTCTTCCACCGCGTCAACCACGGCCTCCCGCGCCTCCTCGCCAAACTCCGCAAGGATGTCTTTGAGAACGGCTTGGTACTCACCAAGGCCGCAGCGGATCTCTTCCCGGTTGGGGTTGTACTTACGCGCCATTTCCTGCCCTCGCCTCCACCGTTACCTCTACATAGTCCTCAGAGAGGTTATAGACCCGGATCACAGAGTAAGGCTTGTCTCTGTAATAGATAAGCTGCTCCCCGTCGTACTCCGCAGCCAGGAAGGCTATGCGGTACTCCGGCCTATATCCCTGTTGCCCGGACTGGAAGAACTCGTTGACGGTGACGGAGCGAACGCGGCAGAAAACCGTTTTCCTATTTTCTTGGGGTGACTGTACCCCAAACCGATCCAGTACCATCGTCTGAGATACCAGCACCGCTATATCGTTCCTCTTCATCGAGTCCGTACCCCGTGGCCGTTTGCATCTGGGCCTTCTGTTCGTCATACGAGGCCTTAAGCCGGTCATACTCTCCTTCCTCCGCCTGCCCGAAGTGGGCCTTGCAGTAGGTGATTATTGCCCGGATAATCAGCGGATCCTCTGTTGTGGGATCCGCCCCGGAAATGCCGGCGATTCTGAGATCCGACGCGGCTGCATAAATCAGCCCCTTAAGCTCGTCATCAAACACATTAGTAGTAATGCGCAGGGCATTCTTTACCTTCTCCAGCATTTCGCTTCTCCTCGTAATCTTCTTCCGTGTATGTCTTGTAACCTACGTGTCCGGCCTTTATGGTCGGATCGCAGTACATTTTTACGCCCACCTCTTTGCAGCGCAAACAGAAAGACAGGTCTTCCCCGAACCCCAGAATCGGGGAGAATGGAGCGCCGTACCTGTCCACCACTTTCTTAAGGGCTTCCACAGAGAGGAGAACCGCCCCGAAGCCAGTGCCTTCCACCTCAAAGAGTGAATCAGGATAAGAGGCAAAAGGCACAGCTATCGGCGTGACTTCATCATCCCCGTGGTAATACCCGACCTTCTCATAGATGACCGGCGACACCGGAAGCCGTCTCTTGAAGTACAGGGCACTCACGTAGTCCTTCCCGGACTCCATAAGCCGCTCCAGTAGATCGGCAGGGAACTCCATGTCACTGTCCAGCCAGAGAATATAGTCGAAGCCCTCCGTTATGGCCTTCTTGGCCAAGCCGTTGCGCGAGTCGTACACCAGGGAAGAGGCGGAGAATGCAAATTGCATTTCTCCGACCCTCTTAAGCCCAAGGAGCGACTTTACAAAGAGTGTGTGCATCATGTCCATGCACGGGATTGCAACCATTATCTTCATGTCCTACTCCCACCTATCACCTAGAAAGTGACCTTGGTAAAGGCACGGTCGGCAACGATGCCGATGCCCACATACTCACGGCCCACGATCTTAACAAGATCCTTCTCCGCAAGGCTCAGCTCGTCATACTTCAGGGTGATCTCGTCACCGTTCGGGAAGTTGGCCTGTGCACCCTGGCCGAAGTCTCCGACGATCATCCAGGTGTCGCCGGCGGTTCCGGAAGTGGAGTAGACTGGAAGGCTGTTATTGAAGAGCACAGGCAGCCCCTCGAAGGGATCCACGTTGAACTTGTTGGCATACTGCGCGGCCTTGAAATCGGCGTAGGTCTGCTTGTTGATGACTACAACAGGGTCGGCAGCCTCGTCAGAGAGCATAGACAGCGCAGTGGCGACAATTCCGACGGTAGGGGTACCGGCAACCACGCCAACGCTTACGGCGGTGCTGGTTGCGCTGGCGGTCAGTGCCTTGATCTTGTCAAGCACCACGGCCTCGGCCTTCTTGGCGATCTGGTAAGTAACCTCGTCATAGATGTAGTTCAGGAACTCCTCGCCGCCCATGTCCATAGCCTCGTCGGAAATGGTGATCCATTTCTTGATGCTCTGCGGGGTGAGGGAGACGATGCCGAAGGTCAGCGCCTCCTCCTTGCCGGCGGCAGCGCCCTCGGTGTGGATAAGAGCGCCCTCAGCGGAGAGCTCGAAGCCAACCTGAAGGTTGCCCCGGATATAGGTCTTTCTCACCCTGGTCATGAGGTCAGATCTCTCCCAGGCGGTTTTTACCCGGCCCTCGATCATGGTAGGCACCGGCACCTGTCCGCCGGTGACATTGGTGGAAAGCAGCGCACGGCACTCTTTGTCGTCGCCGGTCTTGATGTAGTTAGCGTAAGCGTTCACATACCCCGGACTCTTCCGGATCTCTTCTAAGGTAGGCATGTTTCTGTTCTCCTCTTTCATCTTCTCCACGACGGAGCCAGCGCCGGCGGCCACGTTCTTCCGCAGCTCTACGCGCTTGGCTTCCTCCGCCTTTCTCTTCTCGATCTCAGCGACCACGGCCCGAACCTCTTCGGTGAGCGCGTCAAGATCTGCCTCAGGCTCCTCAATCTTGGCCTTCAGCTCGCTTCTCTTCTCTTCAAGCTGTTCAATGGTCATTTTTTCTAATTCCATTTCAAACCTCCAAAAGTAATTTCAGTCTTTTCCTCTGCCGCTCGCGCTCCTCACGCTTCCGGATCTCCTCCTTGACCTCGGCAATGACTCCCTCGCCCGTGGCTCTGGCAGAAATTTCGGTGGCGTCGTTTGCCGGCAGGCTCACGGCGCTCACATCATAGAGCTTATCTATCTCGGTGATGGTGCGGAGGATTTCCACAGCACCACTCTCATGATTCACAGTTTCTACACGTGAATCCTCCTTCACGTGGAAGCCGAAGCTCATTTTGTTGGTATAGCCGCCCTTTATCTCACTGTAGAGCTGACGGCCCAGCTCGGTGCCGCCCAGGTACGCCCGGATCTTAAGGCCGTGCGAGTCCACGGCAAGCTCCAAAGTGGTGTTAGACGTTCTTGCAAAGACACGGCCTACATGGTCGTACTGCATGATAACGTCGCTCATGTCGCACTCAGAAAAGGCGGTAGGCGCGATCTGTTCCCGGACGGTATAGCCGTCCCAAGACCAAAGCGTATATGGCGAGTTGAAGGTAGTGGCATAGCCCTCAACCGTATACTCCTCTTCGTTTTCCAGGGCTCGGATTTCAACTACAGATCTGTACTGCCTCCCCTGGTTCAGTTTTTCCTCTATCGTTTTATTCATCTTTTCCCTCCCGGATGTCGTAATACTCCCCACGCGCCGGGATCTTGTCCCCGATCTCAGGCGGCAGAGGCGGCAGATTCCATATCTCCCGGATCTCGTTCACGGTGGCAAGGCCACGATCCGCAAATGTCTCCGTGACCTTCATTTTGTCGCCGTTGCTCATGTACTGGATTCGGTTGGCTGTAGCCATGATTTCGGATCCCTCCGACCGTTCGCGGAAGGTGAAAAGCATCTTGGTAACGACTTCCGAAAACTGGAGCGCAAAAGGCTCCACCGCGCCCTCATAGAAGGCGCTCCACATATCGCCATAGGCCCGGTTCTTCAGCACGTCCTCGTTGACGCCAAAATACTGATAGACGCCCTCGTTTATCACCTTCACCTGTTCAGCATCCACGACATAGTTCTTAGGCTCCAGTTGCCGTATTTCGCTGTAGGTGTTCGGAAAAAGGAGGAGGCCGTTGTTCTTGGCGTCAGCCTTCAGGTTGGACTCTGTGAACTTGTGCCGTTCCTTCTTCAGGTCTTCCAGACTGGAGAAGTTCGTCAGCCGGGCGGAGAACTTATAGGACGCGCCGTTCTTTATGCTCTCCTGGATGCCCTGGCTTTGGATTGTAATCAGATCCAGCGTGTTAAGGAGTGCCCCGTTGTTCTCGCCAAAGAAGTCGGAGCGGTACCGGAAGCGCGTCATGATCCCGCACAACGACAACTCAACGGCAGCCCAGTCACCCCAGGAGAATTTATAGCGCAGATATGGCACATCGCCATATTGCACTACATCACAGTAGTCCGGGAGAACCGGATAGATGCCGGAAACCTCACCGTAGTCGTCAAAGACCGGCACTATAAAGGCAGTGTTTTTCACGTAGAGGATTGTCGCCAGTCTATACATGAACTGGCTCCACGTGTCGAACGTGTTGGGCCCTTTGGCCAGCCGGTTCTGCAGTTTTCTCTTTGCGGATCCTCTGGTGACTACGCTCAGCTTAGAGCAGTGCGTAGCCACCGCGTTGATAGATGCCCGTATCAGCTCCGCCTCATAGATGGAGCCCTGCCAACTCGTGAACCTCGGCACGTACCCGTTCAACATTTTGAAGGTACCGGCATACCGTCCCGCCGGCTTTGGCCGATTCCCAAAAATCAAATCAAAAAGGCCCATCTTCGTTACCTCGCTAGTTGTTCTCCGATTTCTGCCCAATATTTCTGTCTGACTGTAAAGGCATCCGCAAGGGCGGCGGTGCCGTCTATGTGTGAAGAGGGTCTTAGTTTTACCAGTTTCCCCCTGCCTCTCTCCGTGCTCATTTTTATGGCGCTGTCCAACAGGTGCACCTTAAGGAGGTCGTTGTCCCCGATGCAGATCCGGCCATCTTCGAGGTAGCCCTGCACCTCCTGGAGAACGCCCCACAGGTTTTCACCCTGGAAAACGTCATCCATGTGGAAGCCGTACCCCTGCATTTTCTGTACAAGGTACTGGCTGGAGTAGCGGTCATAGCCTACCTTCAGCGGCAATATCTCATACTTCTCCACGATGATCCGGAACCATTCATAGACCGCCTCGTAATCCACGAAATTCTCCCCGCAGGGCGTCAACAACCCCCTGGCTATATAGGCGTTATAAGGCAGTCCGTCCCGCTCCGTCGCCTCGTCAATCTTTTCCGCCGGCAGCCAGAAGTGAGAGATAACATACAGCTTTTCCTCCTTCTGTATCACGATGCAGGCAGACGTAAGGTCGCGGGTTTGCGACAGGTCGATGCCGCCCACGCAGTAACAGCCACGGAAGTCTTCCAGATTCAAGTGGTCGCACACGGCGCCCTCCACGACCTTCGCCGGCAGCCAGGCAAGGGAAGAGTTCTGTTTCAGATTGCAGTATTTTGTAATGAATTCCGCTTTTTTCGACAGGCTGCCAGAGGCAACCGCCGCCTCCTCTACCAGATAGTCCACCGTGACGGAAACGCCAAGGTTCGGGTTGCTCTTTCGAAGCTCGTTGATGTCGTCCCACTTATCTACGTCGTCTATCATGTAGAGCACCGGCAGCAGCCGGCTCTCCTTGGAGTCGCCAAGTAAGAACCGCGTCCCTCTCTTTATGAGCTCGTCGAAAATGCTGTCATTCACATACCCGGAAGTAGTGCAGGAAATCAGAAGCGGCTCCGGCCTGCCTCCCATACCTGACTTCATGACTTCATACTGTTTCAGGCCCCGATCACCTTCCCACGCGGCTATTTCGTCGCAGATACAGAGAGACGGATTAAAACCGTCGGATCTCTTCGAGGAAAAGGTGATCTTCTTCACGGCGCAGTTTGTCGCCGCGATATACAGATCGCTCTGTCTTTTCTTTGGGAGTTCCGAGTCGTCGTTTACTTTCTTGTTATGCGCGTCTTTCTTGGAGCACAGCTCTTTCAGCGCTATATATTCCGGATCCAGCGTAGTCATGAGCCACGTATTCATGTAGATGATGTCAGCCTGTTCCAGCTTCGGAGCGAGGCAGAAGACCTTTGCGCCATATCCGCCTTCAACCATCCAGATATATTTCGCTATGGCAGCACACAAGAGACTCTTGCCGTTCTTCCTGGCTACCACAAAAAGCACCTCCCGGAAGACCCTCTTGCCGTCCTTGTCCACGATCCCGAAGATGATGGAGACGAGAGACTTTTGCCAGAGCTCCAAAAGGAGCGGCCCAGGAGCAAGCGGCCCTTCCGTGTGGAAGCAATGGGCTTCGATCCAGTCTATTGCGTGGTTCGCCTTTTTTTGGTCGAAAAAAAACCGGCCTTTTTCGAGGCCAGTTATCAAAAACCCATATAGCAGTTGTATCCACTTCCCAACTACGACCGTCCCGGTCTTAATTCTCTGGTAGTAGTCGAAAATATAATTGTTTTTCACCATTCCCCACCCATCTCTCGCTCAACCTTCTTTCCTCC
>AUXO016834519.1_pt1 | contig 11546 bp, 14 predicted proteins | sample 768731 | NCBI WGS metagenome assembly AUXO01 (sample SAMN02715735, study PRJNA202380) | gut metagenome | biome: sheep rumen | host: Ovis aries | place: New Zealand: Palmerston North | reverse complement strand
ACCCTTCATGCCTTTTGCGCCTTCGGTCAGCACAAGTTCTGCTCCGTAGGCTTTCAGGATATTCCGGCGCTCCACGCTCATCGTTTCCGGCATGGTCAGGATGACGCGGTAGCCTTTCGATGCGCCGATTGCCGCAAGCCCGATACCTGTGTTGCCGGATGTTGGCTCAATAATAACGGATCCTTCTTTCAGTTGTCCCTTTGCCTCAGCATCCTCAATCATCGCTTTCGCTATACGATCCTTTACACTGCCTGCAGGATTGAAATATTCTAGCTTAACAAGAATCGTCGCTTCCAGCCCAAGTTCTTTCTCGATGTTTACCACCTCCACAAGAGGCGTGTTTCCGATAAGTCCGAGTGTTCCTTTGTAAATATTCGACATGATATGTACCTGCTTTCTTTTTATATTTTGATCCGGTTTTATGCAAAAAAACGCTAGGATTAACTGTACTTCGTTTTCGTTGTTCTATTTATAATTCGGAACGCCTCATTTGTAAATTCGTTCATTTTTATTGTCGGCGATAAGCTGCGTTTATCACAAGAGTTTCCGATGCAAAATAATACGCGATCGCCTGCACTTCATCTTCTTATAAACGAAAAAGAGCCACAGCGTGACTCTTTTTGATACTTGTGATATTGTCAATGCTTATTTTGACAATGCGTCTCTCCATGTAGCAGGCTTAAACTGATCCTTCAGTGGTAATAAGCGTTCATCCACATCTACACCCAGTACGGAATTAAAATTGTTGGTTGCCTGCATCTGTGCACCAAATCCTACGATGATAATGATTTCTTCATCGGTATAGAATTTTCTTAATCCATCAAGTAATTCATCTGAAACTTTAGTTGGATCCTTTACAATCTGCTGTCCCAACTGCTGAAGTAACTTTTCGTTCTCAGAGGTTTCAAAGTTGTGTGGATCAAGTCCTAACTCGCGCAAGTCACTGATAAAAAACAGAGAGCACAACAGGCATCCGTTTGTGGTAGAAATGGAATGTGCATAAATGGTTGCGGCACGTAATCCAACTGTCTTTTCAAGACTTTCCCATGAATCATACCATCCCATAAATGCCTTGTAGGTTCCATAATCCTGAAGCATTACAAGCTTCATATTTGTTACCTTTCCTGCTGCATCAAGTGCTTCATAAGCCTTCTTTGCTTCTCCTGTTAATTCGTTTGGTTGCTTTAAATTTACTCTTGCCATTTTTTTGTTCCTTTCTAATTCTTATATTTTGTTTATTTTTATTTAATTGCTAACTCTAAAATTGCTTTGATCTTTTCGCTATCAAGTGCAACATAATGGCCTACTGTGCCGTTCTTTGTAGCTCTCTTGGCCATACTGTCAAAATCCTTATCATCTATTCCAAGCTCAGATAATCTTGTTCGCAGACCGATTTTTCTAAAGAAATCATCCAATCGTTCGGCCAAGATTTCAGCCCTCTCCTCTTGTGTATAATGAAATGAATCTACTCCAAATATACGACTGGCCAGAAGAGCCGGTCTCCAAGGCTTCTCTTTTGCCATATATTTAATCCAGGCTACCATCACAATGGCCATTCCTTCACCATGGGTGATATTGTATTGAGCAGACAATTCATGCTCAATTCTGTGAGAACCCCAGTCAGCAATTCTGCCTGCATCCAAAAAGCCTCCATGGGCGACACTGGCCAGCCACTGAATTTCTCCTCTGGCTTGAATATCCTGTTCGTTCTTTTGTAATTTATCTGCATTAATAAACAATGCTCTGATGGCACCTTCTATAAGATAATCTGTCGTATCAGAATTCTTCTCATCGGAAAAATATCTTTCCAATAGATGTGACAACACGTCAGCAATTCCCACGAAGGTTTGGTATGACGGAAGATTTACTGTATATGCCGGATTCATGATTGCAAACTTTGGAATGATTCTGTCATCCTCAAATCCCAGTTTCCATTCACCATTTGAAAGAATCGCAGCATTCGAAGTCTCCGAACCGCTGGAAGCTGTAGTTGCAATGACTCCGATTGGAAGAACCTCTTTCGGTGAAATTCCTTTTGCAAAGAAATCCCAAGGATCTCCCTCATAAGGAATTCCAATTGCCACTGCTTTTGCGGTATCAATCGCGCTTCCGCCACCAACCGCCAAGACAAAATCCACCTGGTTCTGCTTTCCTTGCTCTACCAACTCTCGAACAAGTTCAATAGAGGGATTCGGAACCACATTTCCATTTTCACTAAAACGAATTCCCAGCTCCGATACGGCCTGTTCAATTGCTGCATAAATCCCTAAATCTTTGATGAAATCTCCGCTGTACACTAGTAATAGCGATGTAACCTGATGCTCTTGCAGCAGGCCTTTTATATGTGTTTCGCTGCCTTCACCAAATACAATTTTGGCCGGATTATAATACTCGAAACCGATCATATCCTGACCTCCCTAGTTCAACGGTACAACTGCTCCGTCATATGTTTTTTCAATATACTGACTGATTTCTTCGCTTTGAAGTACTTCAACCAATGTCAAAAGCGCCTTATTGTTTTCATTCTCTTTTGTGGTCGCAATAATATTTCCATAAGTCTTAGCTGCAAGTCCGTCGTTTGCCTCTACTGCAAGCGCATCCTTTACATGCAAACCGCCTTCAATTGCATAGTTTCCATTAATCACGGCAACATCTACATCAGGAAGAGCTGCAACAAGCTGTTCCGGTGCCAATTCTTTAAATGTAATATTCTTTGGATTGTCTTCGATATCCTCAGGAGCTGCTTCGATTCCTGCGTCCTCTGACAATGTGATGATTCCTTCCTGCTCCAACAGAAGTAATGCTCTTGCTTCGTTTGTTACATTATTTGGTACTGCCACAACCGCGCCATCAGGCAACTTACTTAAATCTGTTGTTTTTCCGGCATAAATTCCAAATGGCTCATAATGAATGGCTCCGATCGATACAAGATCCCAACCATTTTCTTCATTTGACTGCTCTAAGTATGGAACATGCTGAAAATAATTAGCATCAAGGCTTCCTTCTACCACGCCTGTATTAGGTGATACAGAGTCCTCAATTTTTACGACTTCGAGGGTAATTCCTTTTTTAGCCAAGAGAGGTACGGCCTTCTCCAAAATTTCTGAATGAGGAGTAATATTTGCCCCTACTTTAATTGTAACGTTTTTTGCATCTGACGCAGATGCCTTCTTGGTGTTTGATTTGCTTGTATTGCTGCATGCTGCTGTCGATGCAAGTGCAAATGCTAATGCTAATGTAGTTGCGATTTTCTTAACTGTCTTCTTTCTCATATTTTTTTCTCCTTTGTTAAAAATTTATTGTTTTATTATTTTCTTACTTTTTTTGCTATGATGTTTCCGCCTTCTTGAATCACCATCACCATAATTATCAAAAGTGTTACTGTGGTCCAAAGCACATCCTTTTGATATCTGTAATATCCGTATTGGAGTGCGATTGCTCCAAGTCCACCTCCTCCGATGACTCCAGCCATAGCAGAATATCCCAAAACGGTTGCAACATTGATTGCTACTCCCAGAAGAAGTGACGGCAAAGCTTCCGGCAAAATAAAATGTAAAATAGTATATACCGGTGAAGCTCCCATAGACGTGGCAGCTTCTATGATTCCCGGTGAAACCTCACTCAATGATGACTCCACCATTCTGGCAATAATTGGAATTGCTCCAACTGTCAATGGTACTATGGAAGCCTCGGTTCCGATGGACGACCCTGTCAAAAATCTTGTAAAAGGAATTAATAACACCAGTAAAATCAAAAATGGTAAGGATCTTCCGATATTTACAATCAATCCCAATATAAAATGCACCGGGCGGTTGGATAAAAGTCTTCCCTTCGCTGTTGCATAAAGTAAAACTCCAATAGGCAGGCCCAGAAGATATGCAAAAAACGAAGCTTCAAAGGACATCTGCAATGTCTCCAAAATTCCCTGTCGGATTGCATCTATCATATATTCGCTCATGCGTGTCTCACCTCCTGCACAGTCAATCCACCTGCTTCAAAGAACTCAATAATCTTTTCTTGTTCCTCCGGGTCCTTTGGCAGTTCTACTACCATCTGTCCATACCCGATTCCACCTACACTCTTTGTGTTAGCGCTTAAAATTGCGACCTTACTGCCGGTCTTTTCTACTAATTCAGCGATAAACGGTCGATTGGCTGCCGATCCATCAAACACCAGACGAATGAGCCTGCTATCACTGCTTGACGGATCAAAAGGATTGCTCGGAAATACAAGTTTTTGTGCTGCCTTAGATTTAGGATTTCGAAAGATTTCTTTCACTTCACCGATTTCGGATAATTCACCATTATCGACAATCGCTACCCGATCACAGATTTCCTCTACAACCGACATTTCATGTGTAATAATCACTATCGTAAGCTTTCTTGTCCTGTTGATTTCTTTTAACAAATCAAGAATTTCTCCGGTTATCTTTGGGTCCAAAGCGCTTGTAGCTTCATCACACAACAAGACTTTTGGATCAGCTGCCAAAGCTCTGGCGATAGCCACACGTTGTCTTTGTCCGCCGGATAATCTTGCAGGATACTCATTCCACTTATCCTCCAATCCTACGACTTTTAACATTTCCAGTGCTTTTTGCTTTCTCATTGTTCTTGGCACTCCGGCAATTCTAAGCGGTTGCATTACATTACTTAAAACTGTTTTCTGAGCCAGAAGATTAAATCCCTGAAATATCATGGCAATTTCCCGACGCACATTTCGAAGCTCCCGTGGCTTTAGTTCTGCCAGATTTTGACCATAAAACGAGACACTTCCTCCGGACACATTTTCCAGGCGGTTTAAGGTACGTACGAGAGTTGATTTTCCCGCTCCACTCATTCCAATAATTCCAAATATTTCACCTTCACGAATCGATAAAGACACATCCTTTAATGCGATAAACTCTTTCCCATCGTTTTCATATTTTTTGGAGACATGATTTAATTGGAATACTTCATTCATAAAAATCTCTCCTAAAGTTCACTATTTTCTTCATCATATAAGCCTTTGCTGAGATAACGATCTCCGCGATCAGGAAATATTACAACAATGTTTCCACTCTTTAAAGTTTCCGCAAGTTTCAGTGCTGCCGCAAGAGCTGCTCCGGATGAAGATCCTGCCAAAATCCCTTCCTTCTTTGCCAAACTTCTGGATGCTGCAAAGGCCTCCTTATCGGTTACCTTGATAACCCTGTCTACAAAACTCATATCCATCGTATCTGCGATAAAGTCATTTCCGATTCCTTCAATATCATAATCAGAATGCTCTCCTCCACCGATAATAGATCCCACCGGATCAGCCAACACACCTTCAATCTTCGGATTTTCTTCCTTTAAGCGCTTCATAACCCCGGAAAAAGTTCCTCCACTGCCGGCACCGGCCACTAAATAATCGATTTTCCCATCCATCTGTTGATAGATTTCAGCTCCGGTTGTCTCATAATGAGTGAGTGGATTTACAGGATTATGAAACTGCCTCAGAGAAATAGCTCCGGGAATCGTTTTCAATAACTCCTGCGCTTTTCTTTCTGCACCAAGCATCCCGGACTCTCGATCCGTATGAACAATCTCAGCCCCCAAAGCTTTCATAATCTGTTGCTTTTCCACAGAGAATTTTTCCGGAACAGTAAAAATGATTCTGTATCCTTTGTTTAAAGCTCCAAGCGCGATACCGATTCCGGTATTGCCGGCAGTTACTTCAATAATAGTACCGCCCGGTTTTAAAAGTCCTTTTCGTTCCGCATCTTCAATCATCGCAAGTCCTACACGATCCTTTACGCTTCCTGCAGGATTCATCAACTCAAGCTTGGCAAACAGATTGACATCTGATTTTGTTTCCACATGATTTAATTTTAAAATTGGTGTATTTCCAATCATGTCAGAAACGCTCATATGAACATCCATATCTACCCCACCTCCTTTACAGAGGCTTCAATTGCCTGCTTCAAATCTTCAATTAAATCATCTGCATCTTCTATACCTACGGACAGACGAATGAGCCCGTCCGTGATTCCAACCTGCTTTCTGATTTCAGCAGGTATCGCAGCATGCGTCATACTCGCAGGATGGCAAGCTAAGGATTCAACTCCACCAAGGCTTTCTGCCAGCGTAATTAGTTTTAGTTGTGCGAAAAATGTTTTGTAATCATATTCTTCTTTTAATTCAAAAGAAATCATTGCTCCCGGTCCATCCGCTTGTTTCCTTTGAATTTCATAGCCCGGATCATTTTCTAATCCCGGATAATAGACATGGCTGATTGCCGGATTTGTTACAAGCCACTTGGCAATTCTTTCAGCATTTTTTACGTGTCTGTCCATTCGAACGCCCAACGTTTTGATTCCACGAATAACAAGAAAACTATCCCAAGGAGCCAGCACGCCTCCGATTGCATTTTGCAGATAATACAAACGATCCGCTAATTCTTTATCCTTTACTGCCACAAGTCCTGAAACAGTATCGCTGTGTCCTCCTAAATACTTTGTACCGCTATGGATTACAATATCAGCGCCCAATGCAAGCGGTCTCTGCAGATATGGTGTCAAGAATGTGTTATCTACGATCAATAGCTTTCCTGCTGCCTTTGCGATTTTGGCGACTGCTTCTATATCTGTCACCGTCAACAGCGGATTAGCTGGACTTTCTACATATATTGCTTTTACCTTTTCATCAATGGCTTCTTTCACAGAATCCAAATTCGATGTATTCACAATTTTGTATGTAATTCCGAAGTTTTTGAAAACATTGTCTAAAATACGGAAAGTTCCGCCATAAATATTGTCTGAAACAATCAACTGATCGCCTTCATGAAAAAGTGATAAAACTGTATTGATTGCAGCAAGACCGGAAGCAAAAGCCAATCCATATTCTCCTTGCTCTAAATCTGCAATCAACTTTTCCAATGCATCTCTTGTAGGATTACCGGTTCTGGAATACTCCCAGCCTCTGGTTTGACCAAGTCCGTCCTGCTTATAGGTTGATGTTTGATATACCGGAACATTTACAGCTCCTGTTATCTCATCTCCATCTGTTCCTCCATGTATTAAAAGTGAATTAAGCTTTAAACTCATAACTTTTACCTCTCATTTATTTATCAATAATTTTTTGTCAAAAAAATCCGGGGCTTTCATTTAAGCTCCGGGGATAACATGATTTATAAAGACACAGATTTAACATCGATTTGTCTTAGCGTGCACCACAATTAAGTCGAACAACTCAATCACATTTTGATCCCCAGTTTTGTTCATTCGACAACATGTACATCTTGTTTGATTCATTTGAATGTTATTACTTCTGTTTCTCATATTTCATGCTCCTTTCTTATTGATGAACATATCTTAGCACTGACCATTGTTTTTAAAAATTACATGAATCTTATCACTAGTGATAACCTTTTCTTATCTCACGCTTCCAAGACTCCCATCGATTGCAATTTTGCAAAAACTGCTTTTCCCAATGCCTGATGTCCATTTACACCCATGTGTTCTTCGTCCGCCTCATCCGGGCCGGCATAGTCAGAAGCTGCAAGAAATTCACAACCAAAATTATGTGCTATTTCACGATACACCTCTTTCAATTCATGACTGACTGCAATAGAATCCCTGTTAAACTCTGGATCCTTTTCCGGTTTCCACACATCGTCACCTAAATATATTGGAGAAATCAGCAGGATGTTTTGAGGTAAAACATATTTCTTTATCTCCTGCAGACATAATTTGATACCTTTACCAATCGTATATGGTGATGCTTTATATATCTGCTTGCAGTCATTTGTTCCAAGCATCAAAATCACAGATTCCACAGGACTTTGACTTTCTAATATCACAGGCAATGAGCTAAGTCCATTTCTTCCCGGACGTAGAGCATCATCAAAAATCGTTGTTCTTCCACACAGCCCCTCTTCCAAAATTCTTATTTGATTGCTGTATGATTGAAGGACTCCTGTCCATCTTTGCTCCCAGGAATATCTGGCAAGCGGGGCAGAGCCCGGTACCAGTCCCCATGTATTTGAATCTCCAAAAGCAAGTATTGATTTCATCTTTAAACTCCTGTTTTTTACATCACTTTGTCTGTTTGTTATCTGATAAAGTTATCATAGCATCTACTTCGGTAATTGAAAATTACGGGGATTCTATCATCTGTGATAACTATTGGTTATCATTCTCAAAATTGGCGAAAAAAAGGAATCGAGCTGCCTCGATTCCTTTTTCATCTTAATTACACTTTCACTCTCCTTTACATCGTCATAAAGCATATCTCAACATGTTGGCCAGCAATCTCATCACACTAATATTCATATCGTATGTTATCTATCATCAATAATTCACCACTTATACTCTGGTGATACCACATAGTTAATATCTTTGACATCTAACTCCTTTTTTACTATATGAATATCGGTAGCTGGCATAGGATAAAGATCAAATCCATCATTTTCGACCAATTGTAATGCTTGTCCCTTGTCACATCGGCATAATTGTGACACAAATTCTACCTTTTCATCGGTAAGTATCTTTTGCGGAATAATTCTTATCACATATAAAGTCTTGTCATCATTTATAGATAAAGGCTCTTCCTTGGGAACATCATCTTTTTCACTGATAAGTTTATTAATCCACTTATCAATATTCTCCCTTTTTTCATCAATATTATATTCCGGAGATGCAAAAAGTTGCCCTTCCTCAATACCATCAAAGTTTGTCCACCACTTAGGTATTGTAGCATTGGTATGTGAATACCTTTTACAGGAACTGCACCATGTCCATCTACCTCCACTAGTTGAAATCACACTAGGTCTATACATCAGCAAATGAATACTGTTTTTTCCACATATAGGACACTTTTTAGGGTATGCACCTGTATCATATTCTTCTATTTGGGTTAATCTATCTTCATCTATCCACATATTACCTTCCTCCTTCAATATAATATTGTAATGCATCTCCTGCTGGATAAGCCGTGTCTTCCGGAGCCTTACCACCTCGTAGAAAGCTTCGAGCATGATTAAGTTCATGCGCAATAGTATTCGCTAATTGCTTTTCACTATACAAGGCACTTGGACCAATCTCTATGATATTAGGAGTAGCTTCTCTAGTTTTCCCATATTGTCCAATTCCAAGACTAGGATTAAAAACAATCTTTACAACCTGCCCAGACCCCTTTAAATGAATATTAAATTTTTTCGCTACCGCTTCAGCATATTTCACGGGATCTAATGCCATTTCATATGTTTTGGGAGTCGGCTCAACAATTTTTCCTATTCTATATCTTTCATTTGAACCCGCTGTTTTTCCGAAGCCCCCATGAAAACCTGCCCCCATTATTCCACCCCCTTATGAGCGATGGAATAATCGCTTTTAAATTGAACAATATTTATGCCAGCATCCTTATACGATTTAAAAACAGCATCAGGTACCGTTCCATAGACAACAATATTTCTAGGAGATAAAGTATTAACAACGTATTTTAATCCTTCTGAAAAATAATGTCTGTCTATAGTATTCTTTATTGTTCCATGAGACCCAACTGCTATGGTTTTCCCCTTGGAGACACCCTCGCAGCTTACTTTCCATGTTCTACTATCCCCATAACGAATATTTGGTATAACCTTAATATCATTTTTTTGAAGCCAATTTCCTAATGCTCTGCTTCGATAAATATTCCATATCTGCATCACATACCAGAAATGAATTAAAAACATCCACACAGGATTTTCTTTTTGAATTTTCTTTCACCATAGTATTATATGTCCTTTCTAAAATATTTTTTTAGAAAGAATCAAAGCGCTTTAATCTCTTTCTGATCATATAATACAATGTATAATTTTGAGCTATTAAGCACGAAAATCGGGATTTTTATTTTTCACCTTTGAATGGACTAATCATCTCCAAAATTTTCCGTGCATTTTTGATTTTTTTATTTGTCCAATCTTTTTTATGCCAAACACTAAACATGTCATACTCTTTAATAAATGATGCCCAGTCTTCTAAACTAGTATTATTTTTAAACCAGTCTTTATAAAGTCCTCCTTCTGTACTGGTATCATTATGATATAATGCCATAAGACCAACTACTTCAATAAACCTCCAACGATTTAAATCAATCGATTCATCTGCTGTTCCTTCAATAATGAAGTCCGGAATAAGATATTGTCTTTCCTTAATCATTCTATTGTCTATATTTATTTGAATCCCTAACATACTATCATATTTCAATGGTTTCGCTAAAGCCCAAATGGTATAATAGTCTACCTCCTCAATATTATTCTGTTCCATATGTTTCGCAACCAAGTATACAAACTCCAAAGAGTATTTCCATTCCAACGTAAAAAATGCCATTGATGAGAATAATAAATCAGCATCTGACTTTTTTGATCTATCAATCAGTGCACTTACCCATTTATCATATTCATCAAACAAATCTATAAACTGCTTATTAGAGACCTTCTTAGATGAATATATTCTCTTTTCTACAATGGATTTTATTATCCTAAGTTCTTGTATATTTTCATGTTCAAACAAATCCATTTCTGATAGTTCATAACCTTCAATACGATTAACAATATTTGACATATCTTTCCCGAGAAGAAGTTTATACTCTTCCATCTTTTCAGGATTCCAGCCCGCCTCTTCACCCAACATTTGATAATTTAAATCCTTATATTTCTGAGTATATTGAAACGCTCTTGAATATCTCATTCGTTCACTATGATCATTATCATCTGCATTATATCCCAGATAATATCTAAGAGGATGCGTTTCCAAGCTTTCAAAATAAGCATGCTTAACAAACTCCAGCATAACATATTCACCAAACATAATAGGATGAATAGGATAGCATTCCCCAAAGCAAAAGAATATATGTTCCTGAGGATAACAATTAAACAACGAACTCATAATATCATTAAACATATATTCCATATTATCTGTCATAACTGTTCTCCAATAATTTTTTCTTTAAGCTTTACCATACAAACTATGATGTAGAAAACCTATTTTCCTTTGCAACCATACCCATCTCTGCCATCTCGCTTGCGTACTGATACAGTTTCTTAGCATAAGGAACTACTCTATCACTCATATCGTTATTATCTGTCCATAATTCACACTGAGTCATAACTGTCTGCACAGCGTCATCCATTCCCTCCGGTGGATATCTATGTTTCTTAAGAAGCTTCTTAATCATCATACGCATCTTAGTTCTGGCGCTATCTCTCTTCTGCCAGTCAATGGTACGATTCTTTCTCAGCGTATCTGCAAGTTCCTTAGTTATAGCAATGAGTTCTTCATTCTCATAAAAGTCTTTGATGGCCTGCAGTTTGGTAAGTGCATCATAACATCACATTCATATCGTTGTAAACTGTTACACTTCTTAATTCTATGATTTCCAAGAACAAGAGGTTTTTTAATGGTGTACATTCTTCTAAAGATTTAAAATTATCTAGCTGCATAAGATCATTCATACTATAGTATTTTAAAATACAATAAATCAGAACCTTAGTTTCATCAGTCATCTGACTGATATCCATACTTTGTATCTCTTCTTTCTTCTTGT
>AUXO018700364.1_pt1 | contig 11547 bp, 5 predicted proteins | sample 768731 | NCBI WGS metagenome assembly AUXO01 (sample SAMN02715735, study PRJNA202380) | gut metagenome | biome: sheep rumen | host: Ovis aries | place: New Zealand: Palmerston North | reverse complement strand
TGTCTGCTAGCGCAGACCGAATCCGGCGCGCAAGTCTCGCGGTGCGAGACTTGAATTCAGTGAAATAAGCTCATATATATATGTGTAACAATAAGTAACAAGTAATTAAGGAGGTTAGTATGGAAAAGAAAAATGTACCTGAACTTTTTGGTTCTTTGGTTTTTGATGACAGAGTTATGAGAGCTCGTTTGTCTGCGAAGGTTTACAATTCTTTGAAGAAGACAATCGAGGAGGATGCCAGACTTGAGGAATCAGTTGCCGATGCGGTTGCAGCTGAGATGAGAGATTGGGCTTTAGAGAATGGAGCAACACATTTTACTCATTGGTTCCAGCCACTTACAGGTGTTACAGCAGAGAAGCATGACAGCTTTATCTCACCTTCACCAGACGGCGGTGTGATCATGGATTTCTCAGGTAAGGAACTTATCAAGGGTGAGCCGGATGCATCTTCGTTCCCATCAGGAGGATTGAGAGCAACATTTGAAGCAAGAGGATATACAGCATGGGATCCTACTTCATATGCATTCATCAAGGATCATACACTTTGCATTCCTACAGCATTCTGTTCATATTCAGGTGAAGCGCTTGATAAGAAGACACCTCTTCTTAGATCTATGCAGGCTTTGAGCGTACAGGCCAAGAGAATCCTTAAGCTCTTTGGCAAGGATGTAAAATATGTGAGAACAAGCGTAGGACCTGAGCAGGAATACTTCCTCGTAGACAAGGAGATGTTCGAGAAGAGACCTGACCTTGTATATACAGGAAGAACACTTTTTGGAGCTATGCCTCCTAAGGGACAGGAGCTTGACGATCATTACTTCGGAGTTATCAAGCCAAGAGTAACCGAATTCATGGAAGACCTTAACGATGAACTCTGGAAGCTTGGAATCCTTGCTAAGACAGAGCATAACGAGGTGGCACCTGCACAGCATGAGCTTGCGCCGATATTCTCTATGAGCAATATCGCTACAGATAACAACCAGCTTACGATGGAGATCATGCAGAAGGTTGCAAGACGTCATGGTCTTGTATGTCTCCTTCATGAGAAGCCATTTGCAGGCGTGAACGGTTCAGGTAAGCATAACAACTGGTCTATGGCTACAGATGATGGTTCTAATCTTCTTTCACCTGGCGATACACCATATGATAATGCACAGTTTTTACTTTTCCTTACAGCTGTTATCCAGGCAGTAGATGATTATCAGGATCTGTTGAGACTTTCAGTTGCAACAGCTGGTAACGACCACAGACTTGGCGCTAACGAAGCACCACCTGCGATCATCTCTATATTCCTTGGAGATGAGCTCAGCGAAGTACTTGATGCAATTAAGTACGATAAGCCATATGCAGGCAAGGAAAGAGAAGTTCTTAAGCTTGGCGTTCATTCACTTCCTAGATTTTCAAAGGATACTACAGATAGAAACCGTACATCGCCATTTGCTTTCACAGGCAACAAGTTCGAGTTCAGATCACTTGGTTCATCTAACAGTATTGCATGCTGCAACATTATGTTAAATGCAGCGGTTGCCGAAAGTCTTAAGCAGTTTGCAGACCGTCTTGAAGGCTCTAAGGATTTCGAGACTGACCTTCACGCACTTATCAAGGAAGTTATTTCTAAGCATGAGAGAATAATCTTCAACGGAAACGGATACAGTGATGACTGGGTTAAGGAAGCTACTGAAGTCAGAGGCTTATCTAACTATAAGACAACAGCGGACGCTATGCCTCATCTGTTAGATAAGAAGAACATGGATATGCTTATGAGTCATAAGGTATTTACCGAATCAGAGTTGCACTCAAGATGCGAGATCATGCTTGAGAATTACTGTAAGACAGTGAATATCGAAGGACTTACGATGGTTGATATGGTTAGAAAGAATTACCTGCCAGCAATCGAGCAGTATCTTCATAGTCTCGCTAAGACAACCTGTCTTATGAAATCAGTAAGCGGCAATGTTAAGTGTAACTACGAGATCTCAACTATGGAAAGACTTTCAGAACTTACTGATTACATCCTTGACAGAGTAAATGATCTTGAGAAGGCATTGGCAGATATTAAGACATGCAGCGATGTATTCAAGGAATCAGAAGCAATCCGCGATGATGTGATTCCAAAGATGGAACACTTAAGAAAGCACGTGGATGAAGCCGAGATGCTTACAAGTGAAGCTTGTTGGCCATTCCCAAGCTACGGAAAGCTTTTGTTCTCAGTATACTGATTTTGCTATGAAAAAGGAGGAAAAAATATGAGTGAAGAAATCATGAGTGCGTTAGACGGTGAACTTTTTTCTGTATGGTTTTTGATAGGTGCTGCACTTGTTTTCTGGATGCAGGCAGGATTTGCGATGGTTGAGACTGGATTTACCAGAGCAAAGAACGCAGGTAATATTCTTATGAAGAACCTGATGGATTTCTGTATCGGATGTGTTGTATTTATCCTTATAGGATTTAGTTTGTTGCTTGGTGAAGATGCCTGTGGTCTTATCGGTAAGCCGGGATTTGACATCTTTACATCATACGAGAGTTTTGACTGGTCAAACTTCGTATTCAACCTTGTATTCTGTGCAACCACAGCAACTATTGTATCAGGTGCTATGGCTGAGAGAACCAAGTTCTTGAGCTATTGTGTATATTCAGGAGTTATCTCCGCACTTATCTATCCAATCGAGGCACACTGGATCTGGGGTGGCGGCTGGTTAGCAGATATGGGCTTCCACGATTTTGCAGGATCATGTGCCATCCATATGGTTGGTGGTACAGCAGCTCTTATAGGAGCAAAGATGGTTGGACCAAGAATCGGTAAGTTTGAGAAGGATTCAAAGGGTAAGGTAGTTAAGGTAAATGCTTTCCCTGGCCACAACATTGTAGTCGGTGCTTTAGGTGTATTCATCCTCTGGTTTGGTTGGTATGGATTCAACGGTGCAGCCTGTACATCAGTAGATCAGCTTGCATCAGTATTCGCGACAACAACTATTGCTCCTTCAATCGCAACTGTAGTTTGTCTTATATTTACATGGGTAAAGTATGGTAAGCCTGATGTATCTATGTGTCTTAACGCTTCACTTGCAGGTCTTGTAGCTATAACAGCAGGCTGTGATGTAACAGATGCTTTGGGTGCAATCATAATTGGTGCTGTAGCTGGTTTGCTTGTATGCTTCGGCGTATGGTTCCTTGATTATAAGCTTCATATAGATGATCCTGTTGGTGCAGTTGCAGTACATATGATGAACGGTATATGGGGAACGATAGCAGTTGGACTTTTTGCAACATCAAAAGCACCTGGCAATGATCTTGACGGATTGTTCTACGGTGGCGGATTTGATCTTTTAGGAAAGCAGCTCATCGGTTTTGCAGCAGTAATATCTTGGACAGTAGTTGGTATGATTATCGTATTCTCTCTTATTAAGGCGATATTTGGACTTCGTGTAACAGAGGAAGAGGAGATCGAAGGTCTTGATCTTAAGGAGCATGGTCTTTCATCAGCTTATGCAGGCTTCTCAATCGTAGATATCTCAAGTTCTTCTATGATCGCCAATGAGAACACAAGCCTTGGTGTTAGTGAGTATGACAAAGCAAGTGAGGCTCAGAAGAATGCATCTGTAAGAGTTGAGAATACTGCACAGGCAGTTAAGGGAACATCCTTGGATACAGGTATAAACAAAGTTGTTATCATTACAAAGCTTGCTCAGTATGATAAGATCAAGAGAGCGCTCAATGATCTTGGTGTAACCGGTATCACAGTCACACAGGTAACCGGATGTGGTATTGAAAAGGGTGCCGGCCAGATGTACCGTGGTGTTGAGATGGATATGACACTTTTACCTAAGATCAAGCTTGAAGTTGTTGTAAGCAGTATCCCGGTTGATGCGGTAATTGAAACAGCTAAGAAGACACTTTACACAGGTAAGATCGGAGATGGTAAGATCTTCGTATATCCGGTAAGCAGGGTAGTCAAGATCAGAACTGGAGAAGAGAACTTCGCAGCTTTGCAGGATGTTGAATAAAGGAAGGAAAGATATGATTTGTGTCAGCGAGAATGAAGACAAACCCCATGAGGAATGCGGGGTATTTGGAATACTCTCACCTGAAGGCGAGAACGTAGCAAAAGATATATATTACGGACTTATCGCACTTCAGCACAGAGGTCAGGAATCAGCCGGAATATCCGTATCGGATACCATGGGGGAAAAGGGCAGTCTTGCTGTGAAAAAAGGTATGGGCCTGGTGACCGAAGTATTTTCGGAAGCCGACCTTACCTCCCTTCGGGGAAACATAGGAGTCGGCCACGTCAGGTATTCAACAACAGGCGGAAGCGTTCTGAAGAACGCGCAGCCGATATCCATGAATTATATAAAGGGAAGCCTCTCTCTAGTACATAACGGCAACATAGTCAATGCCGGTAAGCTAAAAGAAGAGCAGATGAAAAGAGGGCAGGCGCACTTTACAACCTCCGATACAGAGGTTCTTGCTTATGAGATCATAAGCGACCGGTTACATACAGATTCGATAGAGGAAGCGGTTAAAGAAGCAGCAGGAAGAATAAAGGGTGGATATGCATGCATAGTCATGAGTCCTAGAAAACTTGTTGCATTCAGAGATCCATACGGAATTAAACCGCTAATTATAGGCAGACGAGATGATTCATATATCGTGTCGTCTGAAAGTTCTGCTATAGTGGCAGCAGGTGGAACAGTAATAAGAGATGTCTTACCGGGAGAGATCATTACTGTTACACGTAATGGAATAAGAAGTGATACGACCATGTGCGGCAAAAAAGCGGCGCATTGTGTTTTTGAATATATATATTTTGCAAGATCAGATTCGGTCATAGATGAGATTCCTGTGAGGGAAGCAAGGTTCAATGCCGGATGTGCTCTTTATAAGGCAGACAAGGTGGATGCAGATATTGTATGTGGAGTTCCGGATTCAGGACTTATCGCAGCTGAAGGTTATGCGTACGCATCTGGCTTGCCGCTTACATTTGTCTTTCATAAGAACGGCTATATAGGAAGAAGCTTTATAAAGCCGACAGATGAAGAGAGAAAAGCTGCTGTACATATGAAGTTAAGTGTTCATGAATCGGCAGTTAAGGGCAAAAGAATTGTAATCATAGATGATTCCATAGTTCGTGGAACGACTATGAAACAGATAATAGGGATGTTAAGGAACGCTGGTGCCAAAGCGGTTCATGTAAGGATAAGTTCACCACCTTTCTTGTATCCGTGTTTTTACGGTACGGATGTACCGTCTTCCAGACAGCTTATAGCGTCTAATCATTCAACAGAAGAGGTGAGAGCACGTATTGGTGCTGATTCGCTTGCTTTCTTGAAGCAGGAGGATTTTAAGGAAATGGTTGGAGATCTGGGGCTTTGTTCGGCTTGTTTTGATAATCGATATCCTGTGCAGGATGAAAGTTTGGAGGTATAGTATATGGCAGATCAATTTGAGGCAATAAGAGAAAAAGGATTATATAATCCTTCGTTTGAGCATGATAATTGTGGTATCGGAGCAGTAGTTGATATAGAGGGTAGAAAGAGTCACAAGATAGTTGATGATGCGCTTTTCATAGTTGAGAAGCTTGAGCACAGAGCAGGTAAGGATGCTGACGGCAAGACAGGCGATGGCGTCGGAATACTTACACAGATTCCACATGCATTTTTTGTAAAGAAGATGAAGGAAGCAGGCTGTGAGCTTTCATCAGAAAGAAGCTATGGTGTCGGCATGTTCTTCTTCTCGCAGAACGATCTTGAGATGCGTCGTGAAAAGTCCATGTTTGAGATCATCGTAAAGAAGGCAGGATTAAAGGTTCTTGCATGGAGAAAGGTTGATACCTCTCCGGATGTGATAGGCAAGAAGGCAAAAGAATGTATGCCGCTTATATACCAGGTATTCATAAAGAGACCTGATAGTGTTAAGACTGATCTTGAATTCGACAGAATGCTTTATATCATAAGACGTGAGTTTGAGCAGAGCTCCGTAAGTACATATGTGACATCCCTTTCATGCAGAACGATCGTGTATAAGGGTATGTTTTTGGTAGGAGAGCTTAGGCTTTTCTTCAAGGACCTTCAGGATCCTGATTATGTATCTGCTATCGCTATGGTACATTCTCGTTTTTCGACGAATACCATGCCAAGCTGGAACAGAGCTCATCCGAACAGATTCATAGTTCACAACGGTGAGATCAATACCATAAAGGGCAATGCAGATAAGATGCTTGCAAGAGAAGAGACTATGCATACATCTATCTTCTCTGATGAGGATATGACTAAGGTCTTCCCAGTTATCTCACAGAGCGGATCAGATTCAGCTATGCTTGATAACGTCCTTGAATTCCTTGTTATGAGCGGCATGCCGCTTCCTCTTGCTGCATGTATCATGATACCAGAACCTTGGGCACATAACGAGACCCTTACACAGGAAGAAAGAGACTTCTATCAGTATTATGCAACCATGATGGAGCCATGGGATGGTCCTGCATCTATACTCTTCTCTGATGGAGATGTTATGGGCGCAATCCTTGATAGGAACGGCCTTCGTCCTTCAAGATACTATATCATGGATGACGGCAGACTGATCCTTTCATCAGAGGTAGGTGTACTAGATCTTCCTGAAGATCATATCCTTAAGAAGGAGAGACTCCATCCAGGAAAGCTTCTCCTTGTTGATACGAAGGAGAAGAGGATAATCTTAGACGATGAGATCAAGGAAAAGTATGCTCATGATAAGCCATATGGTGAATGGCTTGACAGAGGACTTGTAACACTTTCATCTCTTAAGATTCCGAACAAGAAGCCTTATGAGTATAGTGAAGAAGAATTAAAGCGCCTTCAGAAGAACTTCGGTTATACCTGGGAGAATTATCATGACAGCATACGAGTTATGGCTTTATCCGGAGGAGAAGCAATCGGTTCTATGGGTGTTGATACACCAATCGCAGCGCTTTCAGGACAGTATCAGCCACTCTTTTACTACTTTAAGCAGCTGTTTGCACAGGTTACTAATCCGCCTATTGACGCACAGCGTGAACAGATAGTAACATCAAGAGCTGTATATCTTGGCAAGAACGGTAATCTTCTTGACCAGTCACCTGATAACTGCCGTGTTCTTAAGATCAACAATCCTATACTTACAGATACAGATCTTCTTAAGATAGAGCATATGAACAAGGACGGCTTCAAGGTTGCCAAGGTTTCAACACTTTTCTACAAGAGCACTCCGATGAAGAGGGTATTGAATCATCTTTGTGTAGAAGTTGATAAGGCATATAAGGAAGGTGCGAATATACTCATCCTTTCTGATAGAGGAATCGATGAAAACCATGTAGCTATCCCTTCACTTCTTGCAGTAGCATGTGTTCATAAGCATCTTGTTGACACAAGAACATGTACAGCTATGTCTCTCATCGTTGAATCCGGTGAACCAAGAGAAGTACATCACTTTGCTACACTGCTTGGATTTGGTGCATCTGCAGTTAATCCTTATCTTGCACACTCATGCATATCACATCTTGTTAAGGAAGGTGTTCTCGATAAGGACTATTATGCAGCAGTAGAGGATTATGACAACGCTGTACTTTCAGGTATAGTGAAGATCGCATCTAAGATGGGTATATCTACGATACAGTCATATCAGGGCAGCAAGATATTTGAGGCTATAGGTATTTCTGAGGAAGTTATTAATGATTATTTCACAGGTACAGTAAGCCGTATCGGTGGAATCACACTTGAAGATATAGGAAAATCCGTTGATGCACAGCATAGCAGAGCATTCGATCCGCTTGGCCTTAAGAGTAACATGGAGCTTAATGCAACAGGCAGACATAAGGAAAGATCGCAGGGTGAGCATCACAGATATAACCCTGAGACCATACATATGCTTCAGGCGTCCGTAAGAGAAGGCAGCTATGACCGATTCAAGCAGTACACTCAGATGGTAAATGCTGAGGATACCGGTTACTTAAGAAGTCTCCTTGAGTTTAAAGAAGTAACAAAAGCTATCCCGCTTTCAGAGGTAGAATCTGAAGACGAGATAGTAAAGAGATTCAAAACAGGTGCTATGTCATATGGCTCTATATCAGAAGAAGCCCATACAACACTTGCTATAGCCATGAATCATCTTCATGGAAAGAGCAACAGTGGTGAGGGTGGTGAAAGTGACGAGAGAATCATGTCTGCAGGTACCGATAACGACAGAAGCTCTGCCATAAAGCAGGTAGCTAGCGGAAGATTCGGTGTTACAAGCCGTTATCTCGTTAGTGCGAAGGAAATCCAGATCAAGATGGCACAGGGTGCAAAGCCTGGTGAAGGCGGACACCTTCCAGGTAAGAAGGTATATCCATGGATTGCCAAGACGAGACACTCTACACCGGGTGTAAGTCTTATATCACCTCCACCTCATCATGATATATATTCGATCGAGGATCTTGCTCAGCTTATATATGACCTTAAGTGTGCCAACAAGGAAGCAAGAATCTCTGTAAAGCTTGTATCAGAAGCAGGCGTAGGAACAGTCGCTGCAGGTGTTGCCAAGGCAGGCGCCGCAGTAGTACTTATCTCTGGATATGATGGAGGTACAGGTGCAGCACCACTTTCATCTATACATAACGCAGGTCTTCCTTGGGAACTTGGACTTGCAGAGACACATCAGACACTTCTTGCTAACGGTCTTCGTAATCGTGTTATCATAGAAACCGATGGTAAGCTCATGTCAGGTAAGGATGTTGCCGTAGCTGCTATGCTCGGCGCTGAAGAGTTTGGCTTTGCAACAGCTCCGCTTATCACACTTGGCTGCGTCATGATGCGCCAGTGCCAGTCTGATACATGTCCTATGGGCGTAGCTACACAGAATCCTGAGCTTAGAAAGCGTTTTGCCGGAAAGCCAGAGTATGTCGAGAACTTTATGCATTTTATAGCAAGAGAGTTAAGAGAGATCATGGCTTCTCTCGGAATCAGAAGTGTGAATGAACTTGTCGGAAGAACAGACCTTCTTAGAGTAAGAGATGAGCTTTCTGCAAGGGAAGCAAAGCTTGATCTGTCGCGTATACTGTATACCGGTGAGTATCAGCCTGTTACACATGATAAGAGTGATATGTATGACTTCGCACTTGAGAAGACGAAGGATGAAAGTGTTCTTCTTAAGAACAAGAAGATCAAAGCAGCTATAGAAAAGGGTGAGAAAGCGTCGCTTAGCGTAGAAACCTGCAGTATCGACAGAACATTTGGTACACTGCTTGGTGCGCAGATAACCAGACTTCATCCGGAAGGACTTGAGAGTGATACGATCACGATAGACTGTACAGGCGCAGGTGGACAGAGCTTTGGCGCATTCATACCAAAGGGTCTTACTCTGAAGCTTACAGGTGACAGTAACGACTACTTTGGTAAGGGTCTTTCAGGTGGTAAGCTTATATTGTCAGCTCCAAAGGAGGCTGCATATGATCCTGCACAGAACATAATCGTAGGTAATGTTGCTCTGTATGGCGCTACATCAGGCGAAGCTTACATAGCCGGTATGGCAGGAGAGAGATTTGCTATACGTAATTCGGGTGCTATAGCGGTAGTTGAAGGCGTCGGAGAGCATGGCTGCGAATATATGACCGGTGGTATAGTTGTTATACTCGGAAGTACAGGAAAGAACTTTGCAGCTGGTATGAGCGGCGGTATAGCTTATGTTCTTGATGAAGACAATACGTTATACAAGAATCTTAATAAGGAACTTGTAAGCATGGAGAATATCGCATCTAAGGAGGATGCTACAAAGCTTAGAACACTTATAGCTTCTCATGTTGAGGCTACAGGCTCTAAGAAGGCTAAGGATATACTTGATAGATTCGATGAATATCTTCCACACTTTAAGAAGATCATACCAATCGATTATAAGGAAATCTTGAGACTGATAGCTAAGGAGTCAGAACGCGGAGCCGATCCTGAAACAGCTAAGATAGAAGCTTTCAGAATCTTTACAGGAGGTGCTGAATAATGGGAAAAACAACAGGTTTTTTGGAATATGACAGAATAGAAGGACCGGTACGCAGCGAGGAAGAAAGAATCAAGGATTTCTTCGAATTTCATGACAGACTGCCGCTGAAGGAACAAAAAGAGCAGGCAGCGCGCTGTATGGACTGTGGTGTACCATTTTGTCAATATGGCAAGATGATAGCAGGTATGATGAGTGGATGTCCTCTTCACAATCTGATCCCGGAGATCAATGATCTCGTATACAGAGGACGTATGGCTGAAGCTTATAACAGACTGTCAATCACACACAGTTTTCCAGAATTCACATGTCGTGTGTGTCCTGCACTTTGTGAGGCAGCATGTACATGTGGCGTTCACAATGCGCCTGTATCGACTAAGGAAAATGAAAAAAGCGTCATAGAATATGCTTTTGAAAACGGTCTTGTCAAGGAGGAAGTTCCATCAGTCAGAACAGGTAAGAAGGTTGCTGTCATAGGAAGTGGTCCATCTGGTCTTGCTGCTGCACTTTTGCTTAACAGGAGAGGTCATGACGTGACAGTCTATGAGAGAAGAGACAGAATCGGCGGACTTCTTCGATATGGAATTCCTAACATGAAGCTTGACAAGAAGGTCATAGACAGACGTCTTAAACTGATGGAGGACGCTGGGATACATTTTAAGACAGGTGTTGATGTAGGAAGGGATGTATCGGCTAAGGAACTTGAGAAAGGATATGATGCGATCGTACTTGCATGCGGAGCATCAAATCCAAGAGATGTGAGTGCTCCGGGAAGAGACGCAAAGGGCATAAGATTCGCTGTTGACTTCCTTACTGAAGTAACCAAGACTTTGCTTGATAGCGATTATACTAAGGTTCCTTATGAGCTTGCCAAGGATAAGGATGTAGTCATAGTAGGTGGCGGTGATACCGGCAATGACTGTGCGGGAACATGTATCAGACTTGGTGCTAAGAGTGTTACACAGCTTGAGATCAATCCTATGCCTTCAGAAAAGAGACTTCCATCAAACCCATGGCCAGAGTGGCCAAGAGTCCTGAAGACCGACTACGGCCAGGAGGAAGCTATATGGAAGTTCGGACATGATCCGAGACTCTATAAGACAACAGTTAAGGAATTTGTGAAGGATAAGAACGGTGACCTTAAGGAAGTGGTTCTTGTATCACTTGAGTCTAAGAAGGATGAAAAGACAGGAAGAAACATGATGGTTCCTGTAGAAGGTACAGAGAAAAGAATCCCTGCACAGCTTGTACTTATCGCTGCAGGTTTCTTAGGAAGTGAAAAGTATGTAACGGACGCTTTTGGCGTTGAGACGGATTCTCGTACTAACGTAAAGACTCTTAAAGGACAGTTCAAGGCTTCTAAGAAGGGTATATTTACTGCTGGTGACATGCATAGCGGTCAGTCGCTTGTAGTCAGAGCCATCGCCGAGGGTCAGAAGGCAGCAAGAGAAGTTGATGAATATCTGATGGGATATTCTAATCTGTAAATATTTTTTGATACATTTTCGAATAAGTGGTATAATGCAAAGGAGACAATATGGCCAGAATAAATCATAACTATCTGAAACT